>ENA-OQCK01000243-OQCK01000243.1-human-gut-metagenome-genome-assembly--contig:-NODE-243-length-32604-cov-8.353481_pt1 | contig 32604 bp, 34 predicted proteins | sample MGYA00242498_ERZ504578 | MGnify/ENA primary metagenome ERZ504578 (study PRJEB26092, sample SAMD00036229) | human gut metagenome | host: Homo sapiens | study: EMG produced TPA metagenomics assembly of...
CATTTGGTCCTAACGACCGTACATCCATCTCCCCGCTCCGCCGAATATGGTTTCTTCGGTTGTAAGCATTTCAGTAAGGCTAATGATTTCTTACGGGGTAAAGGCATCCCGGAAATCGATTGGTAAGAATAAATCAACCTAAATCAATCGCATATGGATATTCAAACTTTCATCAACAATTATTACGAGGCATTTTCTCTAAAGGCGGAATTGCCGATCGCTTTCTGGTATTCCGATTCTCTGCTTGGAGAATTAAAGCAGACACAAGGCTGTTTATTCAAGGCCCTTCCCGCTATCAGGCAAGGCGAGATTATCAGATACCTCCATTTCGCAAGGATCGATCGATTAATCTCGTTTGAAAAAGTAGAGGGGCTTTTGTTCCTCGCAACCCCGGATATCTTGTCAGGTTAATTACTTGGACCTTTTTCGACAACAATAATCCGGATGCCGTCTCCACACCATTTGGTTCCGGTTGCAGCTCCACCATCACGCTCACTGTCAACGAAAATAGACAAGGAGGTCACCGCACGTTCCTTGGTTTCTTCGATCCCTCGGTCCGACCATATGTGGAAAGCAACTTATTAAGTCTCACGATCCCGATGTCACGTTTCAAGACGATGTATCAGACAATGCGTAACTCCTCCCTATACGAAACACACGCATGGGCGAAAATAAAAACCAGAATCAATGAAGGCTGATTTTTATACGGAAGTTTATAACATCGTCAGAGAGATACCGGAAGGATGTGTGGTTACCTACGGGCAGCTAGCCAAGCTCGCCCGAAGGCCACAATGTTCCCGTATGGTAGGCAGGCAATGTTCAACGTCCCGAAAGAACTGAACCTGCCTTGCCACCGGGTGGTAAACAGCCAAGCAGATTAGCTCCCAACTGGGCGGAACAACGGGGATTATTGGAGAAAGAAGGCATTACCTTCAAGAAGAATGGCTGCGTTGACTTGAAGAAACATATTTGGGAGGATATATTACCGATTATCTAATCCGATAACAAAATGTAAAATCAGCAAGTTCTTAAAAGAACCATTCCCAATGCTATTTGCCAAGATCATTCTTTTCCAACCATTCGCCCAGCAGATCCGCTAGTTGGCCATTATTCAAATCCTGCATCAAGAAATGGGTATTACCATAAATACCGATCTTGGGCAACTCAACTAAGGTCGCGTTTCCCCCATGCCTATTTATGGCCTCCACGAATTTACGTCCCATTTGCAGACGTACACGCCAATTCTCGCCACCAAGATTTTCTGATGGAGTCTCCGGAATATAATCACCGAAATACATTACGATTGGAATCCGGGTAAGTCGCAAGAACTGTTCCATAGGAATAGCGACTCCAGCCGCCCCACCGGTAAGTCCGGCGATCGGATCGGGCACCTCCCCCTCGGGAAACACATAGCCACCCGGCTCATATGAAACGACAGCCTTGACATTCGGATTTTGTATAGCGGCCATCCATCCCGGGAAACCTCCCGCCGAATGTGTTACAAGGATATTGTCCCCTATTTTTTCCGTCAAGGCATTGATTGCCGGTACATCTTGTTTGTGATCACTGATATCGGGCGTCATCTCCCGGAAAAACTGCGATAGATAGGCTGAATCAGACGGGAACTGCACACCTTTGTTATATTCCGGCCAAATCCCGATACGCCAGATGTCAAACCAGAACATCTCATCGGCCAGCGGCTTGACCGTAGTCGTAGCAGATGTCCTTCCGGCACGGCCACGACCGGGAAGATCCATCACGTAACTGCTATATCCCCGGCGTAACATGAGAGTAGCGAAACCATCCCGCCCATCGGGTGTCATTTGCCAACATACCCCAGAGCCACCATAACCATGAACATAAACCAAAGGCAATTTTTTCGCATGGGCCGGAACTTGGAAATCCACGAAAGCATGATCCGCACGATAGCTCTGCCCAGTCTCGACTTGGGTAGCCCAACCGACAAACTTACTGTTGTCATACGTACCCGGACGCTGTATGGTTTGTCCTCCTACTGAGAAATGCCCTTGTTTAGCGATCACTAAATCCTGGGCATCTGCCATTCCAAACACGGGTATTAATAATGCTAATAATAAAATCTTCTTCATATTCTTCTGATTCATTTTTTATCCGTTAATTGTCCGAGCACATCACGTAATGGATCTGAACTCTTTTTACCTAGGTTTATCTCTACGATATTTAGCAAAGACGTAAGTTGCTCTGGCGTAATACCCAGATGCAAGCAAATTGACATATGGCCGTAAGCCATAGGTTCAACACCGCCAACGCCTGCCAATACAGACACGGTCGCCAATTCACGCTCCCTATATGTCAATAAGTCGCGCTCAAAAAGGTCCGCGAACAGATGTTCCTTGAGGAAACGTTCGATCGTCGGGGCAAATACCGCATATCCGGCTTTAGGGACAGAAGCAGACGTACCCGATATTTCCGCCAGAATATCCCGTCCCCGCTCATATCGACTCCCACCGTCCTCGATAGCAGAGGCTTCACGGCCTCTACATCTTTAATTCCCATGCTTTTTCTCTCTTCAATGACTTGCATAAATGTCTGTATGGCTCTTAAGCTGCGAGGAAATCCACAATAAGCATAGGCATGTATTAATACTTCGTTTACTTCATTAACGGTCATACCGGATTCAAGTCCCTTCACAAGCGCCTGTCTCAGATGCGCCAAGTCTCCCTTGCCCGTGTACGCCGCGATAGAGACAATGGCTTGTTCCCTGGCTTCCAATACCGGTTTGCTTCGGCATACACATTCTCCGCTTGGCTTGTCGCTTCTTGATATTCCTTCTCTCCCACCGGACTGAGCCACACCGCCTCATTCGTTTGAGGATTGCAACTTACGGCAACGTGAGCAAACCAGCTATCCGGAGCCGCCCCATGCCAGTGAATCACGTCAGGCGCAATTTCCACGATATCCCCCGGATACAATCTTCTGGCCGGTTTCCCCTTTTCCTGATAGTAGCCTATGCCTGCTGACGCGACAAGTATCTGCCCCCCTTTATGATAATGCCAGTTATTCCGGCAACGAGGCTCAAAAGTGACATTAGACATTGGGACATTCAGCTCCCTATTAACCGTAATCGGAGCGATATACGCCTGACCAATGAAGTTCTTCGCGGACGCTTCCGGCAACTTAGTACCCAAGGGGTACGGTTGTCTGAAATTATCCATATTTTGCGCCATGGTGAAAACCGGGAACAAACATAGCAGAAAAGCCGGATTAGAAAGTTCTGTCTCATATTCATATGTATTTATCATTATTCTCCTACCGTACGAGTAAATGCTAAGGTAGCAAGTTTCCATTGTCCGTCTTCCTTCACGTACGTCTCAGTCACGATGAAAGGGAACCTGACCTCCCTACCACCAACTACCGAATTAAGATGAATACGGCTATATACGATTCCGGCGCAACCGGCGAATTTAACATCTACATCATGTATCTCCGCATGCTTGTAATGTATGTTTCCCGTACGGATCACATCAAGCTCCGGCTGCTTACCCCACGAACCACCCATATGTACAAACATAGAGTTCTCGTGGAAGAGGGCGTCGAGCTTATCCACATCTTTTTCTGACATCCATTTCCATTTCGCATTAGACAAATCTATCATCTCCTGCTGCTCCGGAGTAAATGTCTTTTTTGTTTCCTGCGCATAGGCACCCATTCCCATCGATACCAACAACAATGTCGCGATAAATAATGATCTCATAATTTTTTGCATGGCTTTATTAATTTGATTATACATTATATATAAATAGTTTTCCATCATCTATTTATACCTATTCTTCGTTGCGAAGTTACGACCAAAGGAGTTTTGAGACAATACAAAAAAGTCGGTGTCAACTACAAATTTTACCGAAAAGGAAAGGAGTGAAGCTAGCTTACAAGGTCACTCCCTATAATCTGAGGACTTTATACCTAAATTATGCTGCACATAACGGCTGAAATAAGAGGGAGAAGAGAAACCAAACAAATCGGAAATATAAACGAAAGATAATGACTTATCACGCAAAAGCCGTGATATATCCAATATCGTATAACGGTTAATCCAATAATTTGCCGCATAGCCACTCACCTTTTTCGTCACTTCCGATAAATACTTCGGCGTCACGCATAATTCCGAGGCATAGTATGTAACGTCTCTATGCTGGCGATAAACCCCATCTTCCAGCATTTGCAGGAACTTACTCATAATGGAGGCATATTGGGCCGAGATCTTCTCCTCCCCATAAATATGTGAGTGAAAATCGAAGAAATCCAGAATCATTGTCTGGATCACATTAATCATTATGTCACGATAAAAATTATGGTTTTCATTGTTAAACCTATACTCTATATTCTCGAAATCTTTCTTACAGATATCCTGTTGCTCGCGATCCAGACGCATCACAGGATTCAGGAACAAAGATAACTGGCCTTTCATTCCATAATTACTCTGGGGAGTACAAAGCTCAATGAATTGGGGAGTGACATAAATGACTTTAACCTTAAAATCCGCAGATGGGGTGATCTTCTCAACCAGTTTTCCTTTACGCACAATCATACAATCCCCTTCATGTAACTCGAATGGATTTCCATTGAACTCGAATTTACATGCTCCACCCAAACACAAGGCATGAGACAGATACTCTTTATAAATATCTGTCCCAAGCCATTCAGACTATCAGAGATAATAACACTATCTTTGTCATATTTCATGATACCCCCATTTTAGATCGTACAAATTTAATCAAATTACAATTTCATCCCGAAGAAATCTTTCATTTTATTTACCGCTAGATTCACATATTCCGGGACAAAATAAGTTTTGATATGCTCCGCTCCTGGAATAAGAAACATCTCTTTATCTTTTGTTCCGGTAGCCTTTTCAAAAGCTTCGTCAGACATATATTTTGTATCGGCATCACTTCCGGCGATCAATAGCAAAGGCTGGTCGATCAAGTCGATATGATCCGTAGCATCCCAAGTCATAAGATCCAATAAACTGCTCATGGTATAGCGAAATGTTGAATTCGGATGAGCATGGGTTTTAAAGTAATACTCATAACCATCACGATATAGGCAAACGGTAGTTTCGCCGCCTCCTCATCGGAGACATTCATCTCACCCGTGTATAGAACTTTGCCTTTGGCCTCTTCATTTCTAGCCTCAGCCGCTTGGGTTAAACGTTGTTGTATGGTATTTATCTGGGAATCCTGAAAACCATTACGACGTACACGCCCCGAATTAAACATACTGAGTGTAGCGACCGCCTTTATCCGTTTATCACCCTGTGCAGCCCCAAGCGTGTAACCGCCACCGCCACAAATACCAAGCGCACCTATACGACTGGCATCTACACCCGGATATTGAGATATGAAATCCACCATTCCATGAATATCTTCTATCCGGTTGGCCGGACGATCCGTATTCCGAGGCTCACCACCACTTGCTCCTTGATAACGCGCATCGGCAGCGATAGTTATATATCCAAGCTCTGCCAGCCGTTGCGCATAGAGACCCGCAACTTGTTCTTTCACGCCCCCATTAGGATGAGCAACAACAATAGCTACATACTCTTTTGAGGAATCATAATTCGCAGGAGTATAGATATTCGCCACTACCCCTATACCTCCAACCTCATACGAGACAGGATGTATATTTACTTTTCCAACCACATTTTCACTTATCGCATCGCAATATACCAATCCATACTGATTCTGATTTTGCGCGGAAGCACTTATTACCATGTTCATAATTAATAAAGCTACAATAATTTTACTCTTCATATTCTATTATTTTTTGACCGCTAAGATACATTTACCCAATCATACAGAATGAATACAGATTACGGATTGTATCACCATTTTTACAGAAAACCGAAATAATTGTATTTATATCCGCAATTGTTGTTACATCGGTGGAGATACTTCTTCCCAACTTTGCGCTCAGATAAAATATAAATAAATATGGAATACAGAGTTTTGGGATTAAGCGGACTTAGGGTCTCCGCTATAGGATTGGGTTGCATGGGTATGAGCCATGCTTATGGCGCACCTGCCGACAGAAAAGAGATGACGGAATTATTTGCCCTCGCCGTTGATATGGGATATACCTTCTTCGATACGGCCGAAGTATATGGTACAAACACGAATCCTCACGACAATGAGGAACTTTTAGGCGATGCCTTAAAGTCATTTCGTGATAAAATCGTGATCGCTACTAAGTTTGGACTCACTTTTGATAAGTCTAGCGAATGTGGCCCTTATCCCCTTATCCCGAATTCTAAACCAAAGTCGATTCGTTTAGCCGTGGAAGGCTCTTTAGCCAGACTTAAGACAGACCATCTTGACCTTTACTATCAGCATCGCTAGATCCTCAAGTAGAACCGGAAGAGGTAGCTGACACGATGGCCTACTTGATCAAGGAAGGCAAAGTATTGCATTGGGGTATATCAGAGGCGAGCGAGGACTATATTCGCCGTGCGCATAAGGTCTGTCCTATAACCGCCATACAAAATCGTTATTCCATGATGGCACGTTGGCATGAAAACCTTTTCCCCTCTCTAGAGGAATTAGGCATTGGCTTCGTTGCTTTCTCGCCATTGGCAAACGGTTTACTTTCCGCTTGCTATGATGTCAAAAGCGTATTCAACCCTCAAAATGATTACCGGGCAACTATGCCGCAATTCAAAAAAGAAAGTTTCGAGAGGAACAAGCCTCTTCTAGATCTCATAAACCATCTGGCCGATGAGCATCATGCTACTCCCGCACAAATATCCCTGGCTTGGATGCTACAAAAAAGCGTGATCGTTCCTATTCCCGGAACTCGTCATCTCTGCCGGCTAAAAGAGAATGAGGGGGCTGTGGATATAAAGATAAATCCCGCCGAGATCAATCAGATAGACACGGCTCTTGACCATATGGATATGAGCGAGGTATTCGGTGGGACAAAAATCAAATAACAGCCAAGCATATAATCCTCCGCATGAAGGCATACGACTTTTAGTTGAAACCATTTTCTTAATATTTTGGTTATATAATAATATATATAAGATGAAACATGTAATTTTGACTATCGTTTTGCTATTGGCAAGCGGTTTAGTAATCGCACAAACAAAAATGAGTGATCAACTATCTAAAACAACTAAAATGAATGCACTAAGTAAAATCTATTTCGCCGGAGGATGTTTCTGGGGAACAGAACATTTCATGAAACAAATCAATGGTGTTACTAGTACCCAAGTGGGTTATGCCAACGGTAAAACAAGCATCAAAAATCCAACCTACGAACAGGTATGTAACGACAATACCGGATTTGCCGAGACAGTAGAAGTAAGCTACGATCCTCAACAAGCCGATTTAAAACTATTGTTAGAACTATACTTCAAGACCATAGACCTACAAGTCTCAATCGGCAAGGTAATGACAGAGGATCACAATACCGTACCGGCATTTATTACACCAACGCCGCCGATCTGCCTATCATCAAAGAGGCTATAGAGACATTGGCTAAAAAGTACTCCAAGCCCATCGTTGTCGAGGTGGAGCCATTAGTTAATTTCTATCCGGCAGAAGAATATCATCAAGATACTTAGGCAAACATCCGGACGGTTATTGCCATATAAGTCCGGAACTATTCGATTTCGCACGTAAAGCAAATAGAGAGAAGACCGGTAAGAGCCATTTCTGAAAGGAATAGTATAGCTTATGTATCAAGAATTTGCCCCATGCGCCCTTTTAGCACCCTTCATCGATAAGTTTTGGGTGTTTAAAGGTTATGCGGAAATAGGAACACGCTTTAAGATTTTAGCGGACGGCTGCACGGATTTCATCTTTTCCATCGGGAATATGACAATTCCCGCGGATGAGCATCAAATGATCATGCAGCCTTATCGTTCCTTTTTTGTCGGTCCCATGAGGTCTTATTCCAATCTTACCGCTACGACAGATTCCCTACATATGCTAGGAGTTCGTTTCCAACCCTGTGGCTGGCAGCTTTCACGAATGAGCCTTTGGGACAGTTTGCCGATCTTCGCATCCAGTCTTCAGATATTAACCTTTTATTCGATAATTCCTTTGCCGAGATGCTTTGCGAACAGCCGGACGATTCCGTCCGTATCCGCATTATCGAAGGCTATCTTATACGCCTTCTCACCCAATCCATTCAAGTAGACAGACAAATTATATACGCCACCTCATTTATAAAACAGTCCTGCGGACAGCTACCCGTACAAAACTTGATCGACAAGATTTGCATTTGCCAGCGGCATTTCCAACGTAAGTTCAAGGATGCCACCGGATATACTCCCAAAGAATTCAGCCGGATCATAAAATTCCAATATGCCATAGAAGTACTGAGGAACGCCACACACACGGACTTAAGCAGCATCGCCTTAGATTGCGGCTACTATGACCATTCCCACTTTATCAAAGAATTCAAGCGTTTAGCGGGAGACGTTCCCTCTTACTTCTTGACTTTACCAAATCCTGCGGATGAACCGCTTACTTATATTTGATTAAAAATAAAATCGCAAGAATCTATCACATAAAAAGTCGTTTTTTTACAACCAGAAAGAATAGCTATTCCGTATGTTTGTACTATTGAACTTTTACAAATAAGAATCTTATGAATTACACTTTTGAACTAAAAGAACTACAAGCTACACACATCGTGTATCTTCATCATCAAGGAGATATGAGCATGATCCCAAGCTCTATCAGAAAGCTTATGCAATGGGCCGGGCCAAAAGGACTTATAAACGGTCCAGCAAATAAACTTATATCAGTTTACCAACACGAAGGAAAGGAGTTAAGTGTGGATATCGGTTTAACAGTGCCTCAAGAGGTAGAGGGAGAAAATGAGATCTCAAAAGGATTATTATCCGGAGGACTTTACGCAATCGGGCATTTTGAGATAGGAACGGATGAAATACCCGCCGCATGGAGCTTGATGTACACGCTTACATCCAAACACCAATGCAAACCTTGTGCGGGCAAATCATTCGAGATCTATCAAAGCATCCCCCTCGATCAACATCCACAAGATAAATGTATGATCGATTTATGTATACCCGTCCAGATGATAGACCTCAAGCTAATCGAGGAAAAAGCAATTTCCATATTAACGGAATGTGACACCGCTATGCTTGCGTCTGTTACGGAAGAGGGTTATCCCCGTCCGGTTCCTATGGGAAAAATAAAAGCGGATGGTATTTCCCAGATATGGTTCTCTACAGGCACGTTCTCTGATAAGACGATACAATTTCAACTCAATCCGAAAGCCGGAGTTTGCTTTATGAAAGGAGGAGACAGTATCGTGTTAACGGGTAAGGTCGAGATCGTTTCCGATATGGAAATCAAGAAAGCCCTTTGGTCTGACTGGATGTTCGCTCATTTCCCTGGAGGAGTAATAGATCCGAGCTATTGTATATTGAAATTCACTTCCGAAGAAGCGACTTATTGGATCGATAATGAATTTGTAAAAGCAAGTATATAAGTTATCACATCATACTATCGCATCTAAAATATTAAAAATCTTGATTGCCGCTAATTAGACAAGACGGCAATCAAGATTAATTCATTTATTCACTTCAGAAACCTCTCTAGCTCTTATTATTCTACCGCCACATAAATCTGAGTCAATAAATCCTCCGGCTTCGTATTACGAGGATCATTCAAGTAGATCTCGCCGCTAGGCACTTCTCGTAAGGAAAGACCCATCTCGGGGAGATATTTGCCGTAAAGCGTATCATACACAGCCCCTAATTGCTGATAAGTTCCCTTATAAAGAGCGACCATAAAACGCCCTTCCAATACCTTTTTCGTACCAATCTCCCCTTTAGGGCAAACCGCAGGAGCGACTTCCATACAAATATCGGTACGCAGCTTATCCGGTGAGGTCACTTTCGGATCATCATGGTACAAGCAGATCGGTGAAAAACTCAATGGTTGGATGTTTTGCTCCTTGGCGAATTGGAGCAAGCGCATCCAAGTTCCCGGATAATCGATTTCTTTATACCCTCCGTTTAGACAAATGTAGGCTACTTGTTTGCCGGGTAAATCTTTTACCTCGACCTTCAATTCCATATCGGGCATTATTCTATTCGGTTCCATAATTACATAATCTTTATTGTTTCTATATTCATTTGGAGAAATCCCATAAAACTGGCGAAAAACCTTAGACAAAGAAGAGGGTACGTCATATCCTACCTTATAGGCGATCTCCTTGACAGGTATTTCCGTGTAACGCAAAAGCCGAGCGGCCGTCTCGACCCGCATCCTAACGATAAACGTACCAACCGGTTCCCCTAAGAACTCCGCGAAGATCCGATGAAAATGCCAACGAGAGAATCCGGATATCTCCGCCAGCTTATTTAGATCGATATCCTCGCCTAAGTGATTATTTATGTATTCAACCAATACATTGATACGTTGTTGATACTCTGTCTTTGTCGTTGTCTTTATTCGCATGATTCTTAGGATTTCAAGGCAAAAGTAGAAGAATTATCCCGAACACACTTTTCCGATATTGCTAAAATGAACTATAAAGTAAAGATATCGTTTATTTAGCCCAAATCCGTTATCTTTACCATCTAAATTAAAATAGGAACAATAACATGTTGAAAATAACAGCGCCTAGATTGGTAAAAAACTTACGGGAGGATGTGGACTGGATGGATTGTATATCCAGACAAGAGGATGATTTTACAGAATGTTCTTTCAATGGATTATGCGTCGAGGACGTATCTAAACAGAACCTATCCGTTAATTCCTGCTTATTCACCAATTGTGGTTTCATTGCTTGCAATTATCGTAAATCTCAGTTTAGCGATGTGGTATTTAAGAACTGTGACCTATCAAATATAAATTTATCCGGATGTGGCTTTTACCGGGTAGAGTTCATTGGGTGTAAACTTACCGGAACGAATTTCTCCGAATCGATCTTTAATCATACTACCATCCGGGATTGCAAAGGAGATTATGTAATCTTCTCCATGAGCAAACTCCGGAACGTATCTTTTAATCAATGCTTTTTACGAGGAGGCGGATTGGACAATTGCCAATTCACGAACGTAGAATTCGAACATTGTAATTTAGTAGAGGCCGAGTTTCACCGGACCTCTTTGAAAGGGATCGATCTTACTTCCTCCGAGATCGCCGGTATACGTATTGGCTCGATTCCCGGAGGAGAGTTGAAAGGTGCTACCGTAACCTCCTTACAAGCACTGGACATCGCTAGAATGTTAGGTATTACGATCAAAGATTAAAACTCCGGATGGCGTTTTAACCACACAACCGCATAGGAACAGGTAGCCAAAGGGCGCAACCCCTGTTCCTTTGCGTGTTTATAAGCTGTTTCAACAAGAGTCGCCGCAATCCCACGCCCTTCCAAGTTTTTTGGGACAATGGTATGGATAATGTCCAAGGCATCTCCTCTTAAACGATATTCCACATAGCTGTCAAGCCGTCTTCTACTACCTCGAAACGATGTTTCTCCGGATAGTGATTTACTGTATATTCCATTATTTATTCTTTTAAAGGTTCTATTTCCTTATTATTTGTATCAATCTCCTCCCGCTTATCCTTCTTTTTATCGAGACCGAAAAAGCGCTTTACCTTCGTGAAGAAACCTGCCACTTTCAAGGCCACATCCTGTTCTTTTTTCGAGACTCCGACTGATTCCACCAAAGCTGGTCTTAGCATCTGCCATAGATAGTTGAACGTGGAATGATAGGGATCTCGCACGATTTCCATATCGACCTTACGTAATTTACTATCTTTTCGCTCCGGATGAGCCGGATTATTATCCCGTAGAACTAAGTTCGCCAATCTCGACAAGAAACCTTTTTGTGTGGTCTCTCCGTCTTTCTCTTTCAATAAAGCCACCTTCAATTTCCGGTACGGGAAGTCTAACCGTATCCGTCCTTTCCGGCTTGAGGCATCCATATGAAAGACCACATCCTGTGCCCAACCGCTCACTACTTCCGCCGGCACCAGAGGTTTTACGATCTCATTCAAGGAAAGCAGGTCTAGGCTATCCAAACGGGCATCCAATAGAAAGCGGTCGTATAATGAATCTACCGGGAGTTGCCATGTAGCCGTAAAATGCCCCGATCCCATCAGGTTCCCGTCCGCATGCAATCTGATGAATTGCTCCGGATAGGAAACGATATTGGTCAAACCTGAAAATTGGCCATTCATATCGGTAAAATAAAGCTTACCGGGCTTATCACCTTTAACGGGTAATTCCTCATAAACCACGGAGAAATTGGCAACGGAAGCGGTATCTATCTTGAAACGGACCGGAGCCTTTTGTAAACCTTCATAAATCATCGGAACGATATGAGGCTCCACCGGGATCTTCCGGTTCTTTAAGTTTTGTAGTAAGACATCGTTTATCCAGAGTCCCCCCACACGTAATTCCTTGGTTGAGAAATATCCGGGAATATCCACGTCGTTCAATCTTACGTTCCCAACCTTCACGTCAAACCAATCTTGATGCTTAGGCTGTTTATAAGCGAATTCCATTTTGGAATAAGGCGAGACTAAATGTACGTTATCCAACCTCAAACCTGACTTTCTCAAATCCAGCCCCCCGATTTTCAAACGGTAGAAGCCGTTATCCAACGGTATATCGATATCCTTCGTCTGTAGCTGAAGATCACCTAATTGAAACGTCTTCTTCTTCAAATCCACAAACACATTCTCCAAAGCTAATTGGATATCCTTTTGGCTCTCAGTCCGCAATATTGTCGTATCCGATCCCCAAGACATAGAAAAATCACCATCGGATAAATCAAATCGGTCAAACCCGATCTGATAGATGCTATTCTTGGGAATCCGGATTCCCGCTAAAGAAATCAATGGGGTTGAAAAACGTATCGAGTCTTTTTTAGCAGCCAAAGTCACATCCTGTAGACGGAAAGAGCCGTTTACGGTGGATAGCGAACCTTTTCTTATAGCCACACGCAGATCCTTTCCCGGTAAGTAGTTATCGAAATCCCGGAAACTAAGACCAAAATGATCATACTTGAAAAACAATAGCCCACTCCGGTTCGTTTGCTCATCCACCAAGAAATTCGTAGCAAAGAAATTAAGGCCGTTGAGTCGGTACCGGGTCGTGTCATTTATCTCACGATCCTCCAATGTCACATTTGCGTTCCGAATCTGGATCTTACGGATGGAAAGATACCGAAGGAAAGGATTTAACAAACTCTCCACATCCACACGGCTGTTTACAGATGTGCTTTTCCCTTTATCCGGAGATTCAACGGAGGGCGTTTTATAATAAACCAAGCGAGGCGACCGAATCATCAGTAAATCCGCACTAATACCTTTGTCGTACGCCAACCCGTCTATCCGGATCGTATCGATACTTCCCGACAAATAATCATTACGGGAGCGGACCGACAACGGACGTAGTCGCATGCTATCTATATGAAACGAGCCTGAGGCCGTATTCATCGCCAAACGCTTGATATCGAACCGATGATTACGAGCTCATGATCCTTGTATATCATTCGCCTCAAACGCAATGGAACGAAAATAATTCAGTTCCTCGCCCGGAGCTACCAAGGAGTCGATCAGAAGACCTTCCGCATGGAAATTAAACTCAGGGATCGAGAAGTCCTCTATCTGCCTTTCAAGGCTAAGGAATAGTGAAGGGCGGTTCGCTCTATTCGTATTTGATCCACGGATATACTATGTAGTACCGGAGAGATCACATCATATAACGATAAGGCTTGCACCAAAGAATCCGCATCGGCATTCGCCTGCTTCTTCTCCCGAGTCAAGTCATACACCTTGATATCCGAAGATTGTATCTCAAAATTACGGGCGGACAAATAGTTCAAGGCTTCTTCCCGTCTAAAGTGAATCCCTTGTATCTCTACGGTTTGCACTTTCCCTTCCAGATAATTCGTAGGTTTCCGATTGGTCTCCCCCCACAATAATTCTTGCGGAAGCAATTGGATTTTTTGGATATAGATAATGGAATCTTGAGTACTGAGGCATATACTATCCGTCTCCAACCTAAAATCATTATTTACCAACAAGGTTTGCGGCTGGTTCGTGACAAAATCGAAGTTATCGCAATACAACAGCTTCCCGCTCCGTGAAGAGGTAGAATCCAACATAAAACCATACGCATGGAAACTTACGTTATTCAACGTATAGATAATCGGCGAGACTTGGTTTTCCACATTATAAGAGATACTGGCATTTTCCAAGTTCAAGGTCTTTACGCTCAGGGCATCTATGTATGGAGAGATCACCTCGTACAAGGTCTTCGATTCGGCATGCTCTACCGTATCTGCCGCCAGTCCGGAAACTAACGGGTTTGATCCGGAAGAGCCGTATACACGAACCTCCGGTGAGCGGATCTCAAAGGTATTGAAATGGAGTTGCCGGTAATTCCATCGCCATACCAAATTAATTCCCTTAAAATCTATCACCTCAATCCGGGTACTTACATAGGTATCGGGCAAGCTATCCAAGGCGGCCCAATGTTCAAAGACCTTAGAGTCCGGCTCCAATGAAATACCCTCTAGCCTTAGCTCTCCCTTGAAGAAGCTAATAGAAAGCTTATCGAAAGAAAGGCGATAAAAACCATCCGTAGCATTCGCCGTACGCTCTATCAGTCTCTTTTCAGGTACCGCTCCAAACGACCTGTCAGGAAAAGATTCAAAACTAGGAACAATACAGCCAGCGATAAAACAGCGATCACCGTATGTTTCAATATCTTCCTTATCCTAGAACTCATCCTTTCCTTTATTTTTGCGATATAAACTTCTTTTTATAAAAACAAAATAGACCCGTTTATGTTGCCTTTCATCTAATAAAAAAGCCCCGGAGTCTATTAACCCCGAGGCTTACGATCTATCGATTGTTACTTCATTTTACAAAAGGAGCCTTGATCAAATAGTCGGCGCAATCCTTCACACCCGCAAATTGAGTACGTCCGTCCGGCATCTGCTCCAACTCTACGAAATAGTCTTTGATTCCGTTCGCATACATTTGCTTGAATATCATCTCAAAGTTCATCATACCACTTTGGCCGAATACGGCACGATCCTTGATATGTAATACCTTGATACGATCCGGATGTTTCTGCATATACTCGACAGGATCGTTTTGTCCCATGACAGTCCAATAAACATCCATCTCGAAGTAAACCTTGCTCGGGTCCGTATCTTTCAGCATCAAGTCATAAATCTGTCTCCGACTTCATGAAAGCGGCGAAAGGATTTCCTTTCACCTTCTCCTGTTGCTCTTTCGTCGCGACACGATTGAACTCCATATTATGATTATGATAGCCAAAACCAGTGGCGATACCCTCCGCCTTGATAACATCCGAGGCCTGATTGAAAATATCGCAAACAAGTTTAGCCTCATCGTGCGTAGTGATCGTCGGCATCATCGGCTGGATCAAATATTTACAGCCTAGTTTCGCATGATCGGCAGCCGTAGCTTTCCAATACTCCATGATCTTTGGAGTAACCTCCTTCGAGTATTTGAAAATCATAGCCTTAAAAGGGTCAGAGATAGATGTGTCTACCGGATTCACGTGCGAGCTAATGATCTTCAAGCCTGCGTCTTCCGCCATTTTCTTGAAGTCCATCATAGGAACACCTCCGATAGCGCCTCTACCATAACCCGCCAACTCCAGCTTGGAGTATCCCATATCCTTTACCTTCCGAAGATTAGCGGCCACGTCGCCTTTATATAATTCTTGGGATAAAGAATAGATCTGCAAGCCAATCTCTTTGCTGGCATGGACCTCATCCACAACTCCCAACGCAGCGTTCTCCGCATTTACGGAACCGGCTTTACCAGCCAGCAATCCACCAGCGGCAAAGAGAGAGATATTTTTTAAGAAATCCCGTCTGTTACTCATAACATCATTCTATTTAAATAGGCTTATTTACAGAAATAAGGCAATGAATACGGGTTGCGATATTGATACCAGTACAAACGGTGGGAAGCCGCCTCCTTATCATTACCGAAGCTTAATGTAGCCGGGTTCCATTTAACCGGACGGCCTAGCTCACGAGCGATATTCTGTAAGCAACAAAGCGTATTCGTACTGCAACCTACCTCAACCGGAGCGATCGGGTTCTCACGTGAACGAACGCAGTCGATGAAGTTCTGCATATGCGGAGCACTAGTCTCATAATTACCCGCATCGTTACCCTTCTTTTTGCTGTCTTTCAGCTTCTTCATATATTCCTCATACATCTTCTTACGCTCTTCCGGAGTCATCATTCTCGGGCGCTTCTCGATCAAATTCTTCAAGTCGGCGGGGATCTTAGACTGATCAGAGCAGTTGATGTAGCCACGAGCTACCTCGATCCAACCGTTATCACCAACAAACTTAATACCCTGCGCATCCGGATTATCCTCCAAATAAGGTTGTTCAGTCATTACGATACCATTCGCATAGCGCATGGTTGAATATTGCGTGCCATTGTATCCCTTAGGTGTAAACTCAACCGGACCAGAGCCATCCATACCGATAGCGGCTTGGGCGATATCGAACATATGAGCGCCCCAGTCAGCGGTATAACCATTACCGGTCTCTTGATACCAACGCCATGCGCCCCATAGTTTCTCGTTCTCTTCCGGATCCAGAGAAATAGGAGGACATAAATCGGATGATAATGGATCTTCGGATCGTTCAACGGACCCATCCACTGATTGAAGTTCAAATTAGCGGGAACCGGCATTTCCGGCAAGCTCAGCGGCGTAGGAGGCTCACCTACACGTGCATATATTTTCTCTATATGACCGATGGCTCCATTCTGAACCATATCGATCGCAACTTGGAACTCTCTGCTGGAACGTTGCTGGCTACCTACTTGAAGCACACGTTTATTATTACGTACGGCTTTTACCATAGCCAAACCTTCAGCGATCGTATAAGCCAACGGTTTCTGACAATATACGTCTTTTCCAGATTGACAAGAATGAATGGTAGCCAAGGCATGCCAGTGTCCGGGGTAGCGACCTCGATAGCGTCGATATCCTTACGCTCCAGCAAATCCTCGTAAAACTCATATTGATCACAACGTTGGTTCATTCCCTTTGAGGCTTGCCATTCAGCGACACGTCTTCTGAAACGCTCTGTTTTCATCGTGTCCACGTCACAACATGCGGCAACCTGTACGCCCGGACATGCGGCAAATCCTTTAAAGTCTGATAATGCTTGCTGACCTAGGCCGATAAAACCTAAAACGACTCGATCGCTCGGGGCGATACGGACTCCATCAATGGCCCAACTGGGAAGAATTGTTAAACTAGCCAATCCTAGTGCGGAAAGACCCAAAAACTCTCTACGCTTACGCCCTTCTTAGTGTTTTCTTTCATGGTAATTTTGTTAATAATATAAGATAAAATGTAACTTGGTCTGAGAATGATTGCCCCAAAGTTATAAAAAATAATTTATTTCCATAATAATCTTTTAATAAAAAAGGCTATCCTTGTCCGGGATAGCCTTATTTTGATTCATATCAATTCCTAAAACGCATATCCGAAGCCTACGTTCAGATAGATCGGATACATCCCGAAGGTAATCGTATCGAAATCCTTTTGGAAGATATCGTTCAATCCCCATGTCAAGTCAGCGTATACGATAAGGTGCTTAAACGCTTTCCATTCTGTACCAATCTGCGCTCCCCACTGAAACTTTCTTAAGTTATCCGAGAAATCATAGGAAGCACGGTTGTCGCCGGAAAACTCCACCTTCGTACCGGTAGGATTGATCTCACGCAGATATCCGTCGTATACGTAGCCGGAGAAATTCCGGTTTGTAGCGAACGAGACAAATGGTCCCGCCGAGAAACTCACCCGGTTATTCAATTGGTAAAGAGCCACGACCGGTATCGAGAAATAAGTGTTCTCCACTTTCGTCTGCACGCCGCCGGTCCAGTTTCCTTTCAGCTTCTCGCCACCGGAGCCAATGATCTCCATGCTGTAATTCTTAACCGTCGCTTTTGTCTCCATACCTTTATTCTCCAAACGGAGACCGATCATCATACCCCATTCCTTGCTCTCGCCGAACCATTTCTTGATATCGCCTTCTATGGAGACACAAAGCGTAGGGCGATAACTATCTATCGCACGAATCTCACGAGGCAATGGCACCGGAGCGGTTCCGCCGATATTGATACCGGCCTTTACCGTATATTCCAATCCCCTTAGGGAAGACCAGATTATTCCTTGGTTTCTTTCCTGCTGCGCCTTCAATGTAACGACACCCGACAAGCACAGTATACCTATTAATACTATATATCTTTTCATATCCTCTGTTTTTTTAGTTCTCACCGGACTGGATTATCTCAACCTCATCGATCCAAAGCGTGCTACCTTCCGCTCCCTCGAAGACATCACCTTTCAAGCTCGAAGAGAAGACTATGGATAACTGATAACCACCTTTCGCCAGCTTATCCTTATCGATCACCTTACCGGGCTTAGCCACGAACGGGATATAGAAACGCGTCCACTCATCCGTCTCTTTCTGATCGCTGATCCGGGCAACGGATATCAGGTTCGGGCTTGTCAGCCCGTTGAAACCATCCAAATATTTCACATTCTCATCCGTCTCATAGAAGATGGCGTAGATATCACATTGGTCTTTCTTACCTTTTACCTCCTCGCCATTCACTTTATACGACTCTCCCGCTTTATATTTATAATAACCACTCAAGTAAGTCGGTACATGATCGAAAGGACGTCCTAATCTCGTGCCTTTCCTTGCGTCCGGAATAGCGTTCAGCAAATCAAACGTACCGATAAAAAGGTTTCCTGCGGCGATAGGCATACCGAATCCGCTACCGAAACTACCCGTGCTGCGGGTCACCAACTTAGCGCATTTACCGACATATCCGTTATCGTCTTGCATGGTGGGATAATCCAACGGAGTCTTGGGCACACCCGTCAAGCCAAAACCGGCGTTACCACTCGCCCATGTCACGGAATCTCCATTCGACGTGAAATCATAGAATATCTGATAACGTTCATTCTTCGGCTCCATCGTTATATGCTCGAAATGATATTCCGTGCTCACACCAGAGACGATGCAACGTACCGTATAGGTCTTCGTCCAATGGCCATCCTCGGAAGTAACCGTATAGATTCTCGGTGTCGTAAAATCAAAAGCGGTGCCACTAGCCGGCTTGATAGTAGCGCCGGGAGTCAAGGTGAATACCGGGGCTAGGTTTGTAATATCCGCGTCACTTTTCACGGTCAGCGTCACGGACTCGTTGTCGATCTCCGGCTCGGCTTTCAATATATCGCCATCTACCGTACACGATAAGATATCCGCTTCCGCATTGGGCGCCTCCTCCCGGATACAAGAGACAGAGAGTAGCGTCAATAAAAAGCATAAAACAAAACTTTGTACCTTCATACTTCAAAATCTTTATAATTCATATTGAAAAAGGATCACACCTCCCTATTATTCATATAGGTCTCTTTCAAGTACCTATAACGGGGGACAAAGGTAATCTATTATGCGATACGTAGTATTCCTATATATTTTAATAACTTTTTTTACAATGCCCTTTTCTCACACCTACGGAAATGACGAGATTCCAAGAGAATGAGGTTTATATATTTGCGATTGTCATAAAATACTACTAATATCGCGTATACTTAAATCTGTATAGACCATATGACAACACGAAGAGATTTTCTCCGGCAGACCGCCTTGCTCGGTGCCGGACTTACCATCAGTCCTTTTTTCATTAAAGCTGGGAATGCCGGTGTGGGCGCAAACGATAAGATAGGCGTTGGGCTTATCGGATGTAACGGCATGGGATTCGAAGACTTGAAAGCTTTCCTTCGTAATCCGGAAGTAGAGTGTATCGCCTTGTCGGATATCGATGAGAACGTATTAAACAACCGGGCGGCAGAGACCGAGAAGATCACCGGGAAGAAAGTGAAGCATTTATATAAAGACTGGCGTAAATTGATAGATAATAAGGATATCGATCTCGTAATCGTAGGAACTCCCGATCATTGGCACTGTCTGCAAATGGTATCCGCTTGCCAAGCCGGGAAGGATGTGTATTGTGAGAAACCGCTGGGAAATAGTATCGAGGAATGTAACATTATGGTACGGGCGGCGCAGAAATACAACCGGGTCGTGCAGGTAGGCCAATGGCAACGTAGCGACCCGCACTGGCAGGATGCCATGCAATTCGTACATAGCGGACAGCTGGGTAAGATACGCACCGTACGTGTATTCTCTTATCAAGGTTGGTGCCCCTCTATCCCCGTCAAGCCGGACGAGGCAGTGCCCGCCGGAGTGGACTATGATATGTGGCTGGGGCCGGCCCCGAAACGTCCGTTCAATCGGAACCGTTTTCATTTCACATTCCGTTGGTTCTGGGATTATGCGGGAGGTTTGATGACGGACTGGGGCGTACATTTACTGGATTACGCATTGTATGGCATGAACGTCACCGCACCGGAGTCTATCATGGCTTCCGGAGGTAAATTTGGTTATCCGGATGACGCTTGCGAGACCCCGGACTTATTGCAAACCATTTATACATTCAAGGACTTCACCGTTATGTGGGATCATGCGATCGGCATTGACGACGGGGCGTACGGACGCAATCACGGCTTGGGATTCGTTGGCGAGAACGGTACCTTGGTGATCGATCGTGGCGGCTGGGAGGTTATTCCGGAAAAGGTAAACGGACAGGCCCGCATGGAGGCTGTTCCCTTGAAGAAGTCATACGGAGAGGGTGGCTTGAATTTGCATGCGAAGAATCATTTGGAATGTATCAAGAGCCGGAACCGGAATTGCAATGCCAGCGTAGAGATCGGGGCGCATATCGCCAAGTTCTCGCAATTGGGGAATATCGCTTATCGGACCGGAAAGAAATTATCTTGGGATGGAAAGAGTTTCCATGACGCAGAGGCGGATAAGCTGCTGTGCAAGGAATACAGGGCACCGTGGGAGCTACCGAAAATCTAAGGATCTAGTTGTAGAGACGGGGCGTACCTCGTCTCTACAACTGGGTATTTATTGATGTTCGGGGCGTAACAGGTCGTTCACCGTCTTCACGGGGTTGAATGTCTCGATAGGAACTTCTACGAATACCGTGTTCCAGTCGCTCATGGCACCGTTCCACAAGCCCGGCAATTCCAGCGCTTTCAATTCGCGGCCATCCTTGCTCTTATAAGAGATGAAGCCCGTATTCTTATCCACGTAATCCGGCAAGTTGTATTTCTCTCCCTTATAATTCTTAACGGCGCAAACTAAATCTACTGGATTGAAGTGAGTACCTTGCTCAAACATCGCCTTCTTAGCCGGATCGCTCATATCGATCTGGGAGCTTTCAAGCACCTGCAAGGAAACCGTACCATCCGGATTCTCAGCCAAGAACGGACCGCCACCCGGCTCGCCGACATTCTTCACCATACCGCATACACGCAACGGGCGAAGCAATTTGCTCTTGATATACAGGATTAACTCGGCGTCTTCCAGTAATTTCGTATCCGGGTTCTTGATACATAAGTCATCTTGCAAGAAATGAATCATCTCCTCTACCTCGGCATGGTATATTTGCCAGTCTCGATCTGTTCCAGATATCTGAAGGCTTTCTCCTGCAATGTTACCAAGACACCGGCGATCACCTTCTTGTAGATAACCGTAGAGCATTTGAAGCTATCCGGAACCACGTTATCTATATTCTTAATAAATACCACGTCGGCATCCACGTCATTCAAATTCTCGATCAAGGCTCCATGTCCACCCGGGCGGAACAATAACTTATCATTCTTATCGCGGAACGGCGTGTTATCCATAGCGGCCGCTACCGTATCGGTACTCGGTTTCTGGATACTGAAAGAGACATCGTATTTCACAGAGAACTTCTCCTCGTACTCGCCGGATTTATCGGCAACCAATTGCTCGAATAAAGCCTGATGCTCCGGAGATACCGTGAAATGGATATTCACCTCGCCGGCGTTATTCTTGGCGTACATGGCGCTTCGGCCAGATGTTCCTCCATCGCCGTACGAACCGTATCGGCATATTTATGGAAAAGTAACAAGCCTTTCGGTAGCTGTCCGTAATTCAAGCCTTTCGGCTCCAATAAATTGGATACCACCTCCTTGTACTCGCCCAAGGCTACCAACGCAGGAATATCTTTCCCTGTATTCTCCACGCACTTCTTGTCCAAAGCCTTATAGAAAGCGAATTTCTCGATCTCGCTAAAGAATTTCTTCTCGAAAGCGTTCATCGGTTCCTTATAATCCGCAGAAAGGAACTCGTACAGATTCTTAAACATACGGCTAGCGGCGCCGGAGGCAGGTACGAATTTTACGATTTTCTTGTTTTTAGCCAGATAAGCGTCCCAAGCATCCATATAAGAAGCCTGTTCCTCTTTAGATATTACCATAATACCTTTTTCTACCGAAGCGGAGGCCGCTATCTCAAGGAAAGGGAAACCTTTTACGAAGCAAGCGAGTTGCTCTTCAATCTGTTTTTCGCTGATTCCTTTGGCTTTCAGCTGTTCTAAATCGTTTGCGTTTAACATAGTATAGTATTTAATGTGAATAATCTCATCAGTAACACCACAAGCACTTATGCGCTATGTGTATCGCAAATGTATAAAATAACCGCAAGATACGTGTTGAAATTCCATAGAAAAAAGTATTTTTACAGCATGTTTTGCGGTTTGTCCTCAACCGGGCAATAAAAATGATATAACTATGGATACAATTGGATTCTTTACGTCTGAGGAAAAGAAGCTGTTCTTCTCCAAATACAGGCTCCTGTTACGAAACCTTTACTCTTTCCTCGAGAGGGAAGATATCCGGAAGATGAAGGAGCTGATGAAGCGGGTTGTCGCCCTCGATTGCTACGGCAGGGATAAGAATGGTATCAACGGTTTATTGCGAAATATCGACACGGCCTTGATCGCCACCTTGGAGATTGGCTTGAAACGTACCTCGGTCATCGCCCTTCTATTATACCGCCCGGTATTGAAGAAGGCGATCACGATAGAGGAAGTGGAGCAGAAATTCGGGGCGGACGTGACCTTGATCATCCGTCGCCTCTTGAAGACCTCCGACTTGTATGCCCGGAACACCGCCGTCAACTCGGAGAATTTCCATCATTTGCTTTTCTCGTTTGCCGAGGACGTACGTGTGATCTTGCTTATGATCGCCGACCGCCTCTGCCTCATGCGTATGGGAAAACAGATGCAAGAGGATGATCGTATCCGGCTGGCTACCGAGGCCTCTTATTTGTACGCTCCCCTCGCCCACCGATTGGGTTTATATACGATCAAGAGCGAGCTGGAAGACCTTTCCTTGAAATATACGGACAGGAAACAGTATGACTTCATCAAGCGGAAACTGAATGAGACGAAACGCTCCCGCGACGCTTATATCGCCGAGTTCATCGCCCCGATCAAGCGAAAGCTGACGGCGGCAGGATTCAAGTTCGATATCAAGGGACGTACCAAATCCATACATTCCATTAATAACAAGCTGAAAAAGCAGCAGGTGGAGTTCGAGGGTATCTACGATCTTTTCGCTATCCGGATCGTATTGGATACGCCGCTGGAGAAGGAACGCTCGGAATGCTGGCAAGTCTACTCCATCGTCACCGATATGTACCAGCCCAACCCGAAGCGTATGAAGGACTGGATCTCTATCCCGAAGAGCAACGGTTACGAGAGCTTGCACATCACGGTTATGGGCCCGCAAAATAAATGGGTAGAGGTGCAGATCCGTACGAAGCGGATGGATGAGATCGCCGAGCGAGGCCTAGCGGCGCATTGGAAATACAAGGGCGTGAAAGCAGAGAGCGGGCTAGACGAGTTCTTGAATACCGTACGTACCGCCTTGGAGGCCAAGGAGAATAATCCGCTCGACTTGATGCAGGATTTCAAGATGGATCTATATAAGGATGAGATCTACGTCTTCACGCCTACCGGCGAGCTTATCAAGCTGGCCAAGGGAGCGACGGTCCTCGATTTCGCCTTTGCCATCCACACGAAGCTAGGAAGCAAATGCGTGTCGGCGAAAGTGAACGGTAAGAACGTTCCGATCAAATACACCTTGAACAACGGCGATAGCGTATCCGTTATCACGTCGCCCGCCCAAAGCCCGAAGCGGGATTGGCTGAACTTCGTCGTCACCTCCAAGGCCCGTGTGAAGATCAAGCAGGCCTTGAAGGAGGAGACGTAAAGGCCGTGGAATTCGCCAAGGAGATGTTGCAGCGCCGCTTCAAGAACCGGAAGATCGACATGGACGAGCCGACCATGATGCGCTATATCAAGAAGAAAGGATTCAAGACCGTCACGGACTTCTATATCGAGATCGCCGAAGAACGCCTCGATCCCAACCAAGTAATCGACGAATATCTGGAGCTTTCCGCAAGGAGACGGAGACGAACGAGCGTACCGAGGTGCGTAGCGCCGAGGAATTCGTGACGATGACTCCGGTGGAGGAGATATCGACGAACAAGGATGTCTTGGTGATCGACAAGAACCTGACGGGTATCGAATATAAACTCGCCAAATGCTGCAACCCGATTTATGGCGACGAGGTTTTCGGTTTCGTCTCCACACAGGGTATCAAGATCCACCGTATGGATTGCCCGAACGCCCAAGAGATGTTCAGCCGCTTCGGTTACCGGATCATCCGCGCGAAATGGAGTGGCAAGGGAGACAATGGCTATACGGTTACGTTGCGGGTGATCGGACGGGACGATATAGCGATCGTCACCAACATCACCTCCGTAATCGGAAAGGAATCGAACGTCACGCTTCGCTCCTTAAACATCAACTCGGTAGACGGATTATTCCAAGGTAACTTTACCGTATTGGTAAGAGATACGACCGCGTTAAACTTGCTGACGAAAAAGATCAAGGCGGTAAACGGCGTGAAAGCGGTAGAGCGATTAAATTCTTAGACAGTGTATTGTGCACGAAGTACCGTAGTACTCTGTACGAAGTACTACAGTACCCTCTAGGAAGTACCGCAGTACTTCGTACAGGGGACTGGGCCAACTGTAAGACTGGGCCTTGTGACTATACCCGGATCACAGAATCGGCTTCAGCCCCATCTTCTCCGCACGTTGTATAAGGAATTGACGGGCCGCCTCATACTCGTTCGGGATCACGCCGTCGAGGATGGCGTTCTTAATCGCCTCTTTCAGCACGCCGACAGGCTTGGAGGGAGCCAAGCCAAACGTCTCCATAATCTCCTCGCCGGATACCGGAGGCTGGAAGTTACGGACACGGTCTTTTTCCTCTATATCGGCCAGCTTCTCGCGCACCTTACGGAAGTTGTTCAAGAAACGGCGAACCTTCTCCGGGTTCTTGCTCGTGATATCGGCCTCACAGAGTTTCATCAAATCGTCGATATCATCTCCCGCGTCGAACAGCAGACGGCGGATCGCCGAATCCGTCACCTCATCGTCCGACAAGGCGATCGGACGCATATGCAGGCTTACCATCTTCTGCACGTACTTCATCTTCTCGTTCATCGGGAGTTTCATCTTCCTGAAAATACCGGGGATCATCCGCTCGCCGATAAAATTATGATTATGGAACGTCCATCCCAAGCGAGGGTCGAAACGCTTCGTGGCAGGCTTGGCGATATCGTGGAAGAGGGCGCTCCAACGCAGCCATAGATTATCGGAAGTCTTGCTCAAACGATCCAGCACCATCAAGGTATGGGCGAAATTATCCTTATGCCCGATCCCCTCCTTGGTCTCCACGCCCTTCAAGGCGCAAAGCTCGGGGAAAATCAATGGCAACAGTCCGCATTTATCCAGCAAGTCGAAACCGATAGAGGGCTTTGGCGAGAGGACGATCTTGTTCAACTCATCCACGATACGCTCCTTGGAGATGATGGAGATACGCTCCCGGTTACGGATGATGGCGTCGAAGGTATCGGGATCGATAAAGAAACCTAATTGAGTGGCGAAACGAACCGCGCGCATCATCCGGAGCGGATCATCGCTGAAAGTAACATCCGGATCTAAAGGCGTACGGATCGTAAGCTCGTCCATATCCTCCAACCCTCCGAAAGGATCGACCAATTCTCCGTAACGCTCCTTGTTCAGGCAAAGGGCCAAGGCGTTGATCGTGAAATCGCGGCGGTTCTGGTCATCCTCCAAGGTGCCGTCTTCCACGACTGGCTTACGGCTGTCATGGCTGTAGGATTCTTTCCTTGCCCCCACGAATTCCAGCTCCAGATCGCCGGCTTTCACCTGCGCCGTCCCGAAATTCTTGAAGACGGAAAGATAAGCGCCACGCCCGATCTTCTTGGCCACTCGTTTGGCCAACTCGATACCGCTGCCAACCGCTACCACGTCTATATCCTTGGATGGGCGGTTCAAGAAAATATCCCGCACATATCCGCCTATTACATATACCTCAACACCTAGCTCTTCCGCCGCCTCCGATATCAAATGGAAAGGCTTTGCGGATATATGATTTACTATCTCTTCCTCGTTTATATACATATTTATGTATTCCAAATCCAATAAAGAGCGCAAAGATAATCAAATTTCATGTACTTTTGCGGTATCAAATACATTGAACGAGAAAGATATGAAAAAGTTAGCGATCTGTATAACGCTCATTGCCGCCATTTTAACGGGCTGTAACGGAGACGAGAAAGCGGCTCAGGCCCGTTTGGACAAGGCCCGGGCCATGTACGAGAATAACGAGTTTTTCGGGGCGAAGAACGAGATAGACAGTATCCGGGCACTCTATCCCAAGGAAGTAAAGGTACTGAAGCAGGATTAACGCTTATGCGCCAAGTAGAAGTAAAGGAGGCGGAGCGAAACATCGCTTTCTGCGACAGCTTACTCCCGATCAAGCTGGAGGAAGTAGAGGGATTGAAGAAAGGCTTCGCTTTCGAGAAGGATTCCGTTTACGAGGAAATCGGCAATTATATCTGGAAACAGCAGACAATCGAACGCAACGTCCAACGTTGTTACGTACGTTGCGGCGTGAACGAGGAGGGCGAGATGTATCTGGCCAGCGTATATTACGGCGGACGCCCCATCGAGCATACGGGAATCAAGCTGAGCCTGAAAGACGGCCAATTCGCCGAGACCGCTTCCATCCCGTACGACGGCGGACTGAATTACCGCTTCAAGGATATGGGAAGCACCACGGAGGTAGTGACCTACAAGGGGGAGCACTGCGTCGATGCCGTCAAGTTCATCTACGATAACGAGAAAGAGCGGATCAAGGTGGAATACACGGGAGGCAAGCCTTACATTATATATATGGCGGACGCGACAAGAAAGCGATCGTCAACACCTTCAACCTCGCCACCGTATTAAGCGATATCAAGAGCATGAACACCTTGAAAGAGAAATCAGAGAAGAAGATCGCTTATCTAAAGAATAAACTGGAGGAGTAGAATTCCTCCATACAAATGGCCTACCTATAAACAAAGCACCGGGACCCCTACCATACAGTAGGAATCCCGGCGTTAGTATACAAACTGATATCCACTATCAGTTATTCATCATTTAACGACTACCTTCTGAGCGGTCTCGCCATCAACGGAAACTACCACGATACCTTTCGATGCCGGCATCACGAAGTTATCTGAAGAAGCGATAGCGGAAGCGGTGGTCTGACCTAAGATGTTAGACAATGTAACCGTCTTGCCTGCCGCGTTCAAGACCGTAACGCTAGCCTCGCCAGCGATTACCGTGAAGCTGGCAACCTCTTCCAATTGTTCGTTGGAAACCGGAGTCGGAGCATTCTCGATCGTGAACGGAACGCCAACATTAGACATTACCACAACATTGTTTACCACACCTACATAAGGAGTCTTCAACTCGCCTGCGGCCACGGTGCGATTCAGCTCTTTCTGGTTCTCCAATAAGTAACCACCATCCTGAGTTGTCTTGAAGGCAAACAAAGCGTTGTTATCCAAAAACGGAACGATATTCGCTTTATCGCTGAAGCCTACACGGTAGTAAGTAGCGCCATTGCTAACGAATGTCTCGTTAGAATCCCGCAAGGATACCATATAGTAGCGAGGAGAAACAGCTTTGGTAGTTGTCTCCGGCGTATAGATCGATGTCGTGATGAAATACAACGGTTTACCAGCGATCACGGTATCGGCTTCTTGAACCCACAAAGAGAAGTTGTCAGTCTCATAAGTTGACTTCAAGATATCTTGGCCTTCGTTCTTCACTTCGGCGAAGAAATTCAGCGGATTCATCGTCAAGAACTTACCATTCGTACCGAAACGCTTGTGAGAATTGTCGATAGAAGCGTACTCTGGAGCCTCTACAGCGACAAAGTCGAAGTAGTTAACCTTATCGGAAAGGATCAGGTTCGCCGTATTCACGTTCATAAAAACATATTGAGTGGTCGCGCCTACCCTTGTAGCCATCTGGTATTTGCCACCGGTCGTAGCCGTATTGAATACGAATTCCAACGGAGCGGTATAATCAGATAATTTCAACGGTCCGCCATTCTCGCTGGCAACCAAATCATTACTGAAACGTTCTTTCAACATATAAGTCGCATGATACAAGGTATCACCTAAAGCACGGGCACCTAAACCATCCGTTACATTCTGTACGGATCTTGGCTAACCACGATACGAAGAGCGGCTGCGTTCGCTGCGTCACCGGATTTAATCATCAATACGGAATCAGAAGTAAACGCATACAGATCGTCTACACCCGGAGTACCGGAGATCAAGTTCAATACATAACCATTATCGGCGAGTTCCTCCGCAGAGAAGTGACGAGTACCCAAGAACTTATCCTTTAAATCCACATTCGCTTGATATTCCACCGTAATAGAATCGGTGCTACCCCCAAATGTATAGGTATTGGCCATACCTTGAACGGCGAAGATCTCCTCGTTAGAAATAATAGTCGTATTCGTATTACGGTCTACAACCGAATACATTCCGTTGTTTTCCTTGATATACCATTGTCCCTTCGGTTGATAAATAGAAGGTTTGAAACCTGCCGCAGTTACCAATTTATCGGAAGCGGCACTCTTATCGTAAGCGACAGCGTATTGTCCGCCCTTATCGCCCTTGCTCGCGCTCTTCAAGAAGTATACGCCTGTACCTGTAGCGATCGTAGAAGGAGTTCCCTTCGTTACGGTAATAACAGGAGCGGCTCCTTGAGCAGGTTGAGTAGAACCCGACTGCAAGTCAGATACGGTCAAGGCTTTCGTCTCGATCACGCTGGCATATACGACACGTACGTTCGGAACGGAGGTCATCGGACTTGCGTTCACGGTCGGAGCGGCAGCGGCATACATAGCCAAAGCATCGTTCTTCAAGTTGATCGTGAAATAGAATTTCTGGAAATCAGCGTTACCCAGTGTATGCAAGCCACTAGCGTCATAGGTGGAGTCAGCCGTAAACTTAGCCCCATATACACCGGTAGCACCGGCGATCACATTCTTCAATGTATCGACACCTAAGTATTTTGCTTTACCATCACTAAATACTTGGTCACCTTGGATCTGCAAGGTCACATATTTAGCGTTCGCAATAGCGCCTGTAGCGGGAGCCGCCGTATTCTTCGCTATCAAGTTCTTACCCTCGAAGATATTTCCTTGATAATTTCCTCCAAACGTCAATTGAAAGACTTGGAAACCATCCCCTAGCTCACTTGCGCTCAAATACATAGCGTCGCTAGGAGCCTCTACGGTAAATTTCGTAGAAGAAGCAGAAGAACCTAAGCTCAAGTCTGTCCCAGCTACATCCAACGCCAAGATTTGATTGTTTCCGTAATAAGCCTGAATAGCGCTACCACCGGCAGCGTCAGAGAATGTCCACTGATTCACGCCCGATGTGATAACAGGCTTTGCCGTAGATGAAGCCGCAAACGACAAAACGGCCTGTGTCTTCTTGTTCTTGAATTGATACACAGGACCAGCAGGAGTCGTGCCCGCATTCGTGATTTGCCACAAGGCAGAATCAATAGCGGCTTTGGTAGCGTCTGACGCCAAAGTTTTAACAATTACTGAGTCGGCTTTCTCGCCACTTAAAGACAAAACGGAAGAACCTGTCTTTAAATAATAATAGTTACCGGCTTTCCACTGAGCCTCCGGAACGGTCGTACTCGACTGAGCATTAGCCGAGAATACGCCCGCAACCATCAGGGCCACAGCAATAAGAGTACATTTTTTGTCCATAATCAAATAGATTTTATTTATTAATCACAGTCTAAACAGGGGGTGTTTAGAAAAGGTTTTGAGGGCGTATGAGATTAACAATCGATTTAGCGTCTTATAACAAAAATCTCCTATTCTCACGAACAGGACGACTATACTACTAAAAATGTAAACAGTGTATTTATATAGTAATATCATGAAACTATATATTTTGGAGAAAAACCGCTCCACCTTCACAGGCAAAACGGCTGGAAATCTAATCTACTCAATAAATATCTTCACAGGCTTACTCAAAATAAGCATGTTCTTTTACGACATGACCTCTGTCATCGAAATAAACCTTATATATCTTACCATTTCTGGAAAGTAATACTACCTTATACTTCACAAACGTGCTATTGTTTGACACCTCAACTGATTTCACCATACATCCCTCATAGGAAGTATTTACCGCATCACGCAATACTTGGGGCATATCAGTTACCTCGATCGGATAAAATTTATCCTGTGCCACTGTTTCCTTAGCGCTACCGGCCATCCCGGCTTGCGCTTCTACATCAGGGGCAATAAATAAGCCACATAAAGCGACAATAACCCCGTAAACAATCTTTTTCATACCTTAAAAACCTAAATACCTAAACCTTTTTTCTCTTACATCATAAATTCGCAGTATAGGGTGCAATCTCCGTGCCAAAACTCACCCTAAAAAACGACAAGAGAATAACAAGTTGTAAATCCGACAATTAACCAAAAGCGAAGAATCAATCATTCGGTTGCCAAAGTGTGGAACAAACCGTGGAATGTGGAAAATTTCCCCACGAGAGTGTGGAATCTCTACACACTACTATAAAAAACGAGGCCCACCCTTAATCTATATAAGGATGAGCCTTAAATCATTCTACTTAAATATAATCAAATAAAAATACTAAAGTAATAAAATAAAGTTCCGTAATATCGTATACACTCTGTGTCTAATCTCTAATTTGCGATTCACAAAGATAAATCTTTTTGTTCAACCATCTATAAAATAACCGCTCATCTAACGAAACTCAAAGATTTTTGAACAAAAAGATTCCTTTTAAGGACAAGTCATAGATTATCACGAACTTCAATCCTTCGCTTGGTGTACGGTAAGTTGCGGGAATGGGAAACCGATACCTACCTCATTGAAGGTCGCGTAGATATTCTTGTTAATATCGAAATACACGCCCCAATAGTCGGAACTGTTTACCCAAACACGTACTACCACGTTTACGCTGCTGTCCGCCAAGGCTGTCAAGGCGATAAACGGAGCGGCCGGCTCGGACAAGATGCGGGAATCCTTCGCCAATACAGACTCTATCACTTGCTTTACTTTCTCATAATCGCTGCCGTATTCCACGCCAAAAGTCCAGTCTACACGGCGAGTCGTCTGGTTACTGAAATTAGTCACAACGCCACTGCTCAAAGAGCCGTTCGGTATATAAATGACCTTATTATCAACCGTACCTAATACGGTATGAAACATCTGGACTTCTTTCACGGTACCGCCAACGCCCTGCGCCTCAATATAATCACCCACCTTATAAGGCTTGAAAAGAAGGATGATCAATCCACCGGCAAGTTTGACAGGTTACCGCTCAATGCCATACCGACAGCGACACCGGCGGAAGCAACAAGGCGGCAAACGATGTAGTTTGAACGCCTAACGCCCCTACGACTGAAATAATCAATAAAATGGTTAAACTGACATTCACCAAACTACCCACAAAAGTCTTGACAGAAGGATCGATATCCCGTTTGCTCAATATCTTCCGAACCAGTTTATTTAGTAAGTTTATAACCAATCGTCCCACCAAAAAGACAATAAGGGCTTTAATAATCGTAAAACCCAATTGGGAGCCATGCTCAACCAAGGATCTGATAGCTTCCTCTAATTTAGAACTCGCTTCTACAGCTGCTAATAATACCATATCTCTTCTATTTTAATTAATCTATTAATTATATAACAATCTGATCTTCCAAAAATATTATGAAATGTAGCAAAGGTATAAAGTTTTTTTTAATCTGGTAAAACCATGAAATAATTACGTAGCTTTGCATCAATCAAATAACACGTTAAATACGACAGCATGAAAATCCTTGCGATACTCGCCGCCCTTTTCCTTTCAATAGGCTATGGCCACGCTCAGACATACGAGAAGTTTGTCGAGAAAAGTTTTGACTTCTTGGACAAGACGACTTAGTCTCCGCCGAAGAGAGCCTACGAGCCGCCATGCGCCTTGAACCGGGCAACCCCAATAACTATGCCTTGCTCATGAATCTCGGGACGATACAGCGTAGACAAGGGAAACTGGAAGATGCCCTTCTCTCCTATACCGCCGCCCTAAGCCGCCATCCGAATAATGAGGCCATACTGGAAAATCGTGCCGGCTTATATACGGAAATGGGTGAGATCGAAAAAGCGACGA
>ENA-OQCK01000244-OQCK01000244.1-human-gut-metagenome-genome-assembly--contig:-NODE-244-length-32582-cov-3.576984_pt1 | contig 32582 bp, 34 predicted proteins | sample MGYA00242498_ERZ504578 | MGnify/ENA primary metagenome ERZ504578 (study PRJEB26092, sample SAMD00036229) | human gut metagenome | host: Homo sapiens | study: EMG produced TPA metagenomics assembly of...
CTCAGAGGTTTTGCAGCTCTATGAATTCCGTCTACTGCAACGATTGTGCGAGTACCTTTTTGGTTGATAGCCCAACGGAAAGTTCCTTCGGAACCGTCATCGGCTAGTGAAGTCACTATATATACAGTACCTCCCGCACCTCCTGTTGTATACTTTCCGGCACCATCTGCTCCGGGAAAAGCTATAATTTTGTTTCGATCAGGGGTCGGATAGTCTTTCTTCTCATTATTGACACTTTTATTATCCTGTATATCAATGGATATATAGGTTGTCGCACTTACCATTATAGGTATAGTGAGTAAAATGCACAGTGCTGCCGGTAGTTTTTTATTCATGCTCTTTCTTTAGTTGATTATTGTTTTGATATGGAACTTTATTCTGATTTTCGTTTTAATGGCGTAAAGGTATGAATATTTAGGTAGCTACGTGTGTAATAATTGTTATTCGCATAGTATTTATTGTTATTTGAAACTTGTCTTTTTTTTAATTCAACCATAATTAATCAACAATAAATACAAAGTGAAAAACAAATATTGCACATGAGTATATTTCTGTTTCCATACTTTTGTGAGGTGAACTCGTTCGTAATAAAAAGGATAATCACTTTAAACTATCAGGAACATGAAAAGACTAATAAAAGGACAACTTGTTATTTGGGTTTATAAAGAAAATATATTGGGAATTATATTGTCGGCTTTCTTTTTTGGGGGAGTAGTTGCCTGTTCATCCGAACAGGCAACAGAAAAACAGTTGACAGATGAATCGGGCTACCGGAATATCCTACCCCCGACCGTACCACCATTGTTGCTTTTCCGGGAGCTTATGGTGCAGGAAAGTATACAACAGGAGGTGCGGGAGGTACTGTATATATAGTGACTTCATTAGCTGATGATGGGGCGGTGGGTACTTTACGTCATGCTATACAGCAGAAGGGAAGACGTACAATAGTCTTTGCAGTCGGAGGAGTGATCGAATTGCAGAAACAACTAGTTATCACCAACGATGACATTACTATTGCAGGTCAAACAGCTCCGGGTAAGGGAATCTGTTTGAAGGACAATACTTTGCGGGTGAATGCCAATAATGTAATTATTCGTTTCCTCCGTTGTCGTATGGGAGATGAAAAACGAATAGAGGATGATGCGATGAATGGTTATCAGAATAATTATCTCGGAAAGCAGAATATTATTATTGACCATTGTTCCATGAGTTGGAGCACTGATGAATGTGCCTCATTTTATGGGAATACTAATTTTACAATGCAGTGGTGTATTCTCAGCGAAAGCTTGTGGCATTCGATACATGAAAAAGAGGCTCATGGTTATGGTGGAATATGGGGTGGTTCACCTGCCACATTCCATCATAATTTGTTGGCTCATCACAGTAATCGGACTCCGCGTCTTTGTGGAAGTCGTTATTCGAATCGGGCAGATGTGGAAAAGGTGGACTTATGTAATAATGTAATTTATAATTGGACTAATGAAGGTGCTTATGGAGCTCAGGGAGGTTATTACAATATTATGAATAACTATTATAAACTAGGTCCTGCTTCCGCCAAGGATAAAACCCATGCACGTTTTTTCACCGCTTATATAGATGATGGAAAGAATGCCCAAGATGCCGGAGTATTTGGTTACTTTTATGTGAATGGCAATATAATGGACAATACATGTGTGGACTTGTCAGGCGAACAGCAGAAGGAGATTGCCAGCGCCAACGCCAATAATACTTCTTCTACTGCATTCAAGGTAAAGAATGACGAAAGAACATCTTCTGACTTATTGTTGGACATGCGCATTGATATCCTTTCTGATTACAGTTTTATGCAATCTGCTACAGACGCTTACGAAACTGTGCTGGCGTATGCAGGGGCATGGACATGTGGCTGGAAGGATAATAAGTATATCATTCCGGAGCGAGATAAGATTGATAGGCGTATTGTAAGTGAAACTGCTAATGGTACTTATAGTACTAATGCATCTAAAGGTGGTGGATATGGTTTGATAGACAGTCAGGAGGATACTATAGAAAAGTGGGACGAATATATAACTGAAACCTCTTCTCTTGTCGATACAGACAAGGACGGTATACCGGACGGATGGGAAATAGCAAAAGGCTTAAATCCTAATGATGCGTCTGACGGGGCGAAGTATAATTTGAGTGCTGCTTATACAAATCTAGAGGTGTATCTGAATGGCTTGGTGGAGAATACTTTTCCGGCAAGTCATTCCAAATAATTGTTTTTTAATGATTAGATTTCTTAGTTCTATTTGCTTGTGAAAGCAGGTAAAACAATGAGTATTATGATAAGTTTCATCGGTTTTTATCCGGTATTCATCGGATTATTGACCGTAAATCAGCAGAAAAGCCTGTAAAAGCATAAAGAAATGGCGTATCTTTGAACCATTAATCAATTAATAATAGAAATAATGGAAGAGAAACAAAAAACTTTGTCTGCTACAGGCTTTTCCGGTAAATATCTGGTAGCTTCACTTTTTATCCTTTCGGGGATACTACTGTTTGCCCGCAATATGGGATGGATTACTGCTGAATTGTTTAGCACGATAGTATCCTGGTATTCTCTTTTTATTATATTAGGTATATATTCGATGATACGTTGCCATTTTGTAGGAGGAATAATTCTTTTGTTGATTGGTGTCTATTTCTTATTGGGTGGGCTTTCATGGTTGCTGAGAATTCTCAGGCAATGGTCTGGCCTCTTGCTTTGATAATAGCGGGTGTTTTGTTGATTTTCAAATCCCGAAGAAGAGGGCCTTGGTCTCATAGCCATATGGCACATCATCGCAAGGAATGGATGAAACGGAGAGGTCTGGGTATGAACTTTAAAGAAGAACAGCAACAATGCGAGTCTGTCGATGGCTTTTTGCATTCGGAAAATGTTTGGGGAGCGGCACGTCATGTCGTACTTGATGAGCTATTCAAAGGAGCTATTGTTCGTACTTCGTTCGGGGGTACAGTTATTGATTTGCGTCATACCCATATTGCGTTGGGAGAAACTTATATCGATCTGGACTGTAGCTGGGGAGGAGTTGAGATTTATGTTCCTTCCGATTGGAAAGTAGTATTCAAATGTAATACTTTCTTCGGTGGCTGTGATGATAAACGTTGGCATAACGGGGATATTAACTATGAGAGCATATTAGTAGTTCGAGGTACGCTTTCTTTTGGAGGTCTGGAGATAAAAGACTAGTGTATGAAAGCACATCCAATTATAGATTACCCTTATCGTTGGATTCCGATACTGCTGCTTTTGCTGGTGTTGGTTGCGGCTCAGGTAGCATTAGTCTGCCTATACACCGGAGCTGATTACCTTCCTGCCTTGGTAGATGGGATAGCAACGATGGGTTGGTTAGCTGCCTTAGCCTATTTGGCATGGTATGTTGTCGGGCTCGTTTCGTTGTTGCAGACAGATATTATCATGATAGTGGTAGGAAGTCTGCTTTGGCTGGCAGGTTGTTTTATGGTTTGTGATAGTATGGTACGGATAGCAGGTATATCCTATATCCCTTTTACACAGACAATCCCTTTCCGGTTATTGTTCGGGTTGCCGGTTCTGATTGCGGTAACTCTTTGGTATCGTTTGATTACCGCTAAAGAAGAAGTTTTGAATCAGGAACTTGAAAAAGAACTGATTGAGCATCAGGTAGTTGAGGCACCGGTGGAAGTTCCGGCTGGATTAATTGATCGAATCACAGTGAAAGACGGTTCACGTATTCATTTGATTAAAGCGGATGAACTAATCTACATACAAGCTTGTGGTGATTATGTGATGTTAATCACTCCTTCAGGAGAATACCTGAAAGAACAAACTATGAAATATTTTGAAACGCATCTGCCGCCTGAAACATTTGTTCGTGTTCATCGTTCGACTATTGTCAACGTAACACAGATATCACGGGTTGAACTGTTCGGGAAAGAAACATATCAATTATTACTAAAAAACGGGGTTAAGCTCCGGGTAAGCCTTTCCGGTTACAGATTATTGAAAGAAAGACTGGGATTATAAAACTGATTTTATGACTGAAGATAAAACTTTCATTTATTAATCAAAAATAAGCATACATATACTATTGTTTAGTATCCTCATATAAAATCCTCTTTATATTCTGGTTAAAGAATACAAAGAGGATTATTTTATTGACGTGAGTTGCATGGGGTATGGTGAGATGAAATCATAATTGGGGAATAAATTGCACAATACTTTCACAAGTGTCCTCCCGTCAATGCCTAAAATCAAGACAAATCTAGTTAAATAGTTTCTCCTTTTGCAATATTTATTAATTTATCTTATGGTATTTATGATTATTTTAATATATTGAAGATATTTTGGGGCATCTTTTTTTACCTCGCTAATTTTTCTTATGTTTGTAGATTAAATAATGAATGAACAGTAATGAATATGTCAACTCATCTTCTATATAATGATTTTCCAACTTTTCTGCGTAAGTATTTTCCCTATAAAGTACAAAAGATTTCGTTGAACGCGGGTTTCACTTGTCCTAACCGTGACGGGACGAAAGGGTGGGGCGGTTGTACCTATTGTAATAACCAGACCTTTAATCCTGATTATTGCCGGACAGAGAAGTCGGTCACTGCTCAGTTGGAGGAAGGTAAATGTTTCTTTGCCCGTAAATATCCTGAAATGAAATATCTGGCCTATTTTCAGGCATATACTAATACATATGCAGAGTTAGAAGGATTAAAACGTAAATATGAGGAAGCGTTGGAAGTAGAAGACGTAGTGGGGTTGGTGATTGGTACTCGTCCGGATTGTATGCCGGAAGGGTTGTTGCGCTATCTGGAGGAATTGAACAAACACGCTTTTCTAATGGTAGAATACGGTATTGAGAGTACTTGTGATAGAACTTTGCAGCGCATAAACCGCGGACATACTTATGAGGATACCGTGGAAACTGTCGGGCGGACGGCTGCTTGTGGCATTCTCGTAGGCGGACATATCATTCTAGGACTTCCGGGAGAAACATCTGACGCTATGGTGGCGCAAGCGGGAATCCTGTCTGACCTTCCTTTGTCAACTCTTAAAATTCATCAGTTACAGTTGATTCGCGGGACCCGTATGGCGCACGAATATGATATAAACCCGGCGGATTTTCATCTGTTCACGGAGGTAAACGAATATATTGATCTGGTGATTGACTATGTCGAACATCTTCGTCCGGATATGGTTGTAGAACGTTTTGTCTCTCAATCTCCTAAAGATTTATTAATAGCTCCGGACTGGGGATTGAAAAATTATGAATTTGTAGTACGTTTGCAAAAAAGAATGAAAGAAAGAGGTGCTTATCAAGGGAAGAAGTACAGGGATTCGGAAAAAAGAATTATTTTTGCAGGTGATAAATTTGCCACTGAATAATTACCTGTTTTTTAGAGGAAGCCGGTGGTGAAAGTGAAATTAATAAAGTTGAAGAATGGAGAAAACAAGAATTAAAGGAAATGTCACTACGTGGGAGTGAATGACCGTAATAAACACCGTTTTGAAGCGATGTGGCCGTTGCCCTATGGAGTTTCGTATAACTCTTATCTGATTGATGATGAAATGGTGGCATTGGTGGATACAGTAGACATCTGTTATTTTGAAGTATACCTGCGTAAGATCAAGCAAGTGATCGGTGAACGTCCTATCAATTATTTAATAATAAATCACATGGAACCGGACCATTCCGGATCTATCCGATTGATAAAACAGCATTATCCGGAGATTATTATCGTGGGTAATAAGCAGACATTCGGCATGATTGAAGGTTTCTACGGTGTGACCGGGGAACAATATCTGGTGAAGGACGGAGATTTTTTGGCTTTAGGTCGCCATAAACTGCGCTTTTACATGACCCTATGGTGCATTGGCCGGAAACGATGATGACATTTGATGAGACTGACGGAGTTCTTTTCTCCGGCGACGGCTTCGGATGTTTCGGTACAGTAGACGGTGGCTTTCTGGATACCCGTATTAATCTGGATAAGTATTGGGGAGAAATGGTTCGTTACTATTCTAATATCGTAGGTAAATACGGAAGTCCTGTACAAAAGGCTTTGCAGAAACTTGGCGGACTTCCTATTTCTGCTATTTGTTCTACTCATGGACCGGTGTGGACAGAAAATATAGCTAGAGTGATCGGTATATATGATCGTTTGAGCCGTTATGACGCTGATGAGGGAGTAGTTATCGCATACGGAAGTATGTATGGAAATACAGAACAAATGGCTGAGGCTATTGCTGAAGAACTTTCTGCACAAGGAGTCAAGAATATCGTAATGCATAATGTTGCTAAGAGCCATCCTTCCTATATTATAGCAGATATTTTCCGTTATAAGGGATTGATTATTGGTTCTCCTACATATAGCAATCAGATTTTCCCGGAGGTAGAATCATTGCTTTCAAAGATTCTGGTGCGTGAGGTGAAAGGACGTTATCTGGGTTATTTCGGTTCTTTCGCATGGGCAGGTGCTGCGGTGAAACGTATGGCAGAGTTTGCAGAAAAGAGTAAATTTGAACTGGTAGGCGATCCGGTAGAGATGAAGCAGGCGATGAGGGATATTACCTACACTCAATGCGAGAATCTGGCACATGCCATGGCAGAGCGCTTGAAGAAAGACCGTTAAAACAGTGAATAAGATTATTAATTTATTAACTAACCTATAAAACAATCGACTTATGAGACTTATTATTCAGCCGGACTATCAGTCCGTATCTCAGTGGGCTGCACATTACGTTGCTGCAAAAATAAAAGCTGCCAATCCAACCCCTGAAAAACCGTTTGTATTGGGTTGTCCTACCGGATCTTCTCCTCTGGGCATGTACAAAGCTTTGATCGATCTGAATAAGAAAGGAATCGTTTCCTTCCAGAATGTAGTAACATTCAATATGGATGAATATGTAGGACTGCCGAAAGAACATCCGGAAAGCTATTATTCTTTTATGTGGAATAACTTCTTCAGTCATATTGATATCAAGGCTGAAAATACGAATATCCTGAATGGCAATGCTCCTGACCTGGATGCAGAATGTGCACGTTACGAAGAAAAGATTAAGTCTTATGGCGGTATCGACTTGTTCATGGGTGGTATTGGTCCTGATGGACATATCGCTTTCAATGAACCGGGTTCTTCATTGACTTCACGTACTCGTCAGAAAACATTGACTACGGATACAATCATTGCTAACTCTCGTTTCTTTGACAATGATATCAATAAAGTGCCTAAAACTGCTTTGACAGTAGGCGTGGGTACTGTTCTTTCTGCCAAAGAAGTGATGATTATCGTGAATGGACACAACAAGGCCCGTGCACTGTATCATGCCGTAGAAGGTTCTATCACTCAGATGTGGACAATCAGTGCATTGCAGATGCATGAAAAAGGTATTATCGTATGTGATGATGCTGCGACTGAAGAATTGAAAGTAGGAACTTACCGTTATTTCAAGGACATTGAAGCTGGTCATTTGGATCCGGAATCTTTGATTAAATAATATAGAACAGACTCTATAAATAATGGGCTGCATCAATGTTGAATTGATAGCAGCCCATTTTGTAATGAATTCTGTCGAAGAAACTAACTTCTTCTAACCAACCTTTTCCTTGACGAACAATTTCCGGTTCATCCTCTGTGCATTTTACTACCGTTGAAGGTTCTATTCCTCCGATACCTCCGTCAATAACTAGATCCACTATATCGCCAAACTTTTCATCGATTAGTTCGGGATCGGTTATATATTCCAGATCCTCATCTTCATCGTATGGCAAGGTGGTGGTCATTATCGGAGCGTCCAGCAGACGAGCAATTTCCCGGATAATATTGTTGTCCGGCATACGGATGCCTACCTCTTTCCGGTTACGGAAGATTTTGGGCAGTCGGTTTGTTCCGTTCAGGATGAAAGTAAACGGTCCCGGAAGATTATGTTTCATAAGTTTGAAGACGTTATTGTCCACCTTGGCATATTCACTGATACTACTCAAGTCATAGCAGATGATAGACAGATTGTTTTTACGTGGGTCTATCTCCTTGATACGGCAGATGCGTTCGATAGCACGCTCTTTCAGTCCATGACAGCCGATAGCGTACATCGTATCAGTAGGATAAATGATAAGTCCGCCATCATTCAGAATGTCGATAATCCGTTGTAAGTCCTGCGGATTGTTATTTTTATCATATAGCTTCAGAAGCATAATTTCTTTTCCTTATTTTTTTATTTAAGTTTCTTCTTCAAGAAGTCCAATGCCTTCTCGGCCGCCTTTTCCGTTACTTTCTGTTTGATAGAATCTTTGTTGGCACTGGCAGCAGAGTCAAGTCCGAGTTTCTGGCCTAATTTGCTGATAGCCTCATCGGCTACTGCTTCCACAGCCTGATTGGCCATACTCTTGGTATCGACACTGACTTTAGGTGAAGTGAACGAACCTCCGATTCTCAAATCAAGAGTCATTAGTTTGGAGATATTACCAGCAGATGCAGGAAGTTTAATCTTTCCTGTGTAATCGATAGTCTGGTCGAGACCCGTGCTACCGGAAAGATTCAGGTTGTAGTCTCCCATTTGAATATCGAACGGTTTTGTTTCTACCCGTCCATCTTTGATGATGAAGTCCAGTGTCATATCTTTTACTTTCATCTCTTTCAGGTTGGGTTGCTTAATCGCATCAGCTATTTGATCGATAGCTTTCACACCACTTAGGCTAAGGTCGCGTGTGGAGAGGCTGCCGTTTCCCTGCATTGTATTCAATATGGGCTCATGGCTGCGTCCAAATCCGTCAACACGTTGATACTGCCGGAGAAGTTCCCTTTCAGATTTTCAAAGATAGGAGCCATTTTCTGCACCATATCCAGTTCCTTGTAAGCTTGGGCAAAACCTATATTCGTCAGTTTGAATCCAGCTTTTAACTCAGGTTTCTTGGCATCGGCGGTGGAATAATATCCGTTCATCACAACATTTCCTCCCATAGTGCTCATAGACAGATTTTCATGTCTACTTTACCGTCTTTGACAGTAAGCTTGCCGTTCATATTGTTGAAGGACATCTTGTCAAACAGTACTTGTTTCAGATTAGCGTCCATTTGGAAGTCGATGTTGCGGGGCACTTCAACAATTCCCGTGGAACTAACGGAATCCGTAGTTGTTACATCACCGGACGAAGACATTTCTTCACCCGTAGCCGACATGAAATCGTTCAGATTGAAATAGTTGGAACGGATATTCAGACTTCCTTTCAAGGTAGTGCCTTTCAACGCATAACCGATATAGTTTTCGAACCGGCTGTCGGCAGTAATGTCATTCTTACCGATGTTGACGGTTGTTTCGCTCAACTGAAGATATTTGGGTGTAAACGTAAAGAGTGATTTCTTAATTTCTACATCCGGCATATCCTGCATTTTAAGTTTCATGTCTGTTAAACCAATCGTTCCAGCAGCCAGTATGCGGTCGTATTGTTCCTTTTCGATAGATGAAAGCGCCCGGACATTTGCATATCAGCGTCGATTGTTCCGTTTAGTTCCATATCTCCAAGCGGATATACTTGTTTGATCATACCAAGGTTAAGAATTCCTTTTGCTTCCACTTTGAAGTCAGGATCGCTGACCGGCGTTTTCACGTAGGCAGTCAGACTGAACGGGTTACCTGCCAGGCGGAAGCTAAACGGGTTAATATCCACCGTCGTCAGGTCGATATTTCCTCCCGGATTCTGTACGTTGGCATTGATGTTAATTTGGTCTACTCCTGCCGGTAAAGCCGGATAGCGGAACATGGCATTTTTGACTTGCATATCGACATTGAACGCAGGTACGGTATCTCCTAGCAGGGTGCCTTTGGCTGTTGCGTTCAGTGTGGCGGTTCCGTCGGTTTTCAGGCTGGAAAATTCGGTGGCATAGATAGCCGGGATTAGCGAAAGGATTTCTTTGAAACCTATATCGTTGGTATTGAGTTTCAAGTCCATGTCGATAGCCGGGTCTTTCAAGGCTACCCAGCCGTCAATACCTGCCTGAATAGCGTTGAGGCGAATGGTGTTATCCTTTAATGTGTACTTGTTATTGGCCAGATCGGCGTCCACATCCATTTCAGCGGAGATGTTGCATTCGCCAAGAAAGGAATCCCGTTCATCTTGTAAGTCAGGGATTTTGTTTCCGCTTCCAGTTTCAGTGTGGTGCGTTCACTGCCTAAGTCTCCGGCGCAGGTTGCGTTAAAGTCTTGGATGTCAGCATACATCTTTCCTTGTTGGTCATCATAAATCAGATTCATGTTTTTTATGACGAAACGTTGGAGTTTCACTTTGAAAGGGGAAGATTCTTCTTCTGCAGCGGGAGTCTCGGCAGCGGCTGTCGTATCCGGCTCCATAATGTTCCAGTTGGCACGTCCGTCCGGCAACACAATGGCATGCAGCTTTGTGTCTTCGATGAATATTTTGGAAATATCGTAACCGCTATCTCCGAAAAGAGAGAATAAGTTGATGGCGGCGGTAACTTCTCCGGCTTGTACAAGGGTATCATTGGCAAATTCACCAGTGCCTTTTAGCCAGAAATCTTCGAGAGTGACAGAAGCCTGTGGAAAGTTACGGAACAGGCTAATGTTAAGTTTCTTAAAGTCAAATTGCGCATTGAGCATCTTGTTGCCTTCTGTTTTTACAATATCGGCTATCTTACCTTGGAAGGCGAAAGGAAGAAGGAGCATTAGAATGATAATTACTCCTACGGTGATAGCTGCGATTTTCAAACCTTTTTTCATTTGCTTCTATTTTAAGAGTCTGATAATATGTAAGGAACAAAACTAATAAAACTTTTTGATAATAAGGGATAAAAGAGATTTTTTTAGGGATTCTTATTTTAAAATTAGGGGAATCCAAAGCACGGAATTATGGCAGGGAGTGGTTGAGGCAATGGCTCTTCAAGGGTTGTAGTGGAGGAGATTCGTTCTTCGGTGAGCAACGGTCTCTTTCTCGGTGAGGAACAGTGTATTGGTCAGTGAGGGAAAAACGGGCGGTTCCCGTTTCCTCCCTTTTGTATATATTTATTGTTTTTTCTTTTTCTTCAGTTCCTCTGCAATTCTCCATTGTAACGCAGCTTCCACTTCCTTTCCGGCTTTCAGCAAAGCGTCTCCAAAAAGTTCGTGTGCACCGGCGTGTTCCGGTTTCAGACTTGTAGCCTTATCCAGATCGGCGATTGCACCTTCTGTGTTTTCTGTTTTCAACCGGAGTTTTCCCCGGTTATAGACAGCTTTAAAATTTGCCGGATGAAGGTTTACTGCGGTATTAAAGCAATTTTCAGCGTCGAAATAATCTTTATTATTGAATAAAGTAATTCCTTTACGTATCCATGCGTCTATGTAGTTTGGATCGAGGCTGAGCGCTTTATCGTAGTTGGCAAGGGCAGCACGTATATCATGTGCTTGGGTGATACATTCGTTTCCCATTAACAGATACTCATGGGCGTATTGGCGTAGGCGTTCCTGTTGTTCCCGCATCTGTTCCTTGAGCTTTTTATTCTGTTCTTTCAGGGTGTTGATAATGCCGAGTTTTCGGCGAATCAGGCGGCGGGGAACAGGTTTTTCAATATCATAGCGGGAATGGATGGCACGGAAGAATTGTTCCAGACATTCCTCATATCACCTTTATTGAAAGCGCGGGCGGCTGCGGCATATTGCACATCGGCCTGTGCCTGTTTCAATGCCTTGTCAATAGCTTGCCGGTTATTAAATCGTCCGGCGAAGTTGACGATTTCCGGACGGACGAAAATATCTGCCCGGTTAATAGGCTTTTTGAGTTGGATACCATCCAGAGAAGTACAACGGCTGAGTGCGACATACGCTTGTCCACCGGCAAATACTCCTCCAGTGAAGTCGATTACCACCCGGCTGAAAGTCAGGCCCTGGCTCTTATGAACTGTAATTGCCCAAGCCAACCGGATAGGATATTGAGTGAAACTACCTAATACTTCTTCCTCGATCTCTTTCGTTTTTTCGTTGTAGCGATAACGGATATTGCGCCATGAATCCCGTTTAACGTCACATTCTTTCCCGTCATCAGTGATAACGTATATCGTTTTTTCTTCTTCATCAATACCGGCAATGACGCCAATAGTGCCATTTACCCAACGACGGTCAAAGTCATTCTTGATAAAGATAATTTGTGCACCGGGTTTTAGCACTAGCTCTTGTGAGGTGGGTAAACTGCTTTCGGGAAAATCTCCTTCGATAACTCCTTCAAAAGTAATCGATTCTCCCGGAAGCTCGGCCAGTTTTTTTTCGTTGATTGAATCTACCGTATCTCTTCGGGTAGCAAGCGTGATATACATATCCGCTTCTGATTCTTCAATCTGGCTTCCATATCGGGTATTCAACAGTTGGAGGTCGGCTGCTCCGGCAGTATTAGTACGAATGTGGTCAAGTACACCGACAAAAACCGGATCAGTCTGCCGGTAAACCTTTTGCAGTTCGATAGAAACTAAATCTATCTGACCGAATACTCTTGCTGAGAAAAAGTAAGGAGTAGGATAGAAACGGTTCAGTATTTCCCGTTCATCATTCTTCACGACAGGTTCCAATTGGAAAACGTCGCCTACCAATAGTAACTGTTTTCCGCCGAAAGGTTCGCGCAGATTATGAGAATATACCCGTAAGATGCGGTCGATTGCATCAATGATATCCGCCCGTACCATGGAAATTTCGTCAATGATGACCAGTTCTATCTGTTCCAATAACTTGCGGTGCGGCTTCGTATATTTGAAGAACTCATGGATACGGCCGCGTTGCAGACTTAAATTTGGATCGTCCGGCAATAGCGGATAAAAAGGGAGTTTGAAGAAACTATGCATCGTACTTCCTCCGGCATTGATTGCAGCAATTCCGGTCGGAGCAAGTACAACATATTTCTTTTTGGTATGCTCGCAGACATAACGCAGAAATGTAGATTTTCCCGTACCCGCTTTCCCGGTCAGAAAGACCGACTGTCGGGTGTACTGAATCAGATTCAGTGCATCCTGAAATGCAGCATTGTTAGTGTCTACGCTCATCTTCGTATTTGCTTGTCTCAAATAATTCCGAAATGTTTCATTGCTTTGCTGATTCCGTCTTCGTCAATCGGAGTTGTCACATAGTCGGCGGCAGCTTTCACATCCTCTTTGGCTTGTCCCATGGCAATTCCGATAGCAGCATGGCGAAGCATACTGATGTCATTGCCTCCGTCACCGAATGCCATAGTCTCTTCCAGTTTCATATCGAAGTAACGGATGATTTCGTCAATGCCTTTCTGCTTGGTATCCCCTTTGGCCGTAATATCGGCAAATGCCGGGAACCAACGCCCTACTTCACAAGTAGGGATAGACGGACGGATCTCCTTTTCTTCTTCTTCCGTGATGAAAGGTGTCATCTGGATCACCTCCTTGCTTGTTGCTTCCTCGAACGAAACAGTCGGAATAACATTCACGTGCAGGAAATCATAGAATATCTTTTTTACCATGTCGTTAGGCTGGCAAACGGATATGTTGTGTTCCTCCACAAAGATACACGGTACTCCTTTTTTCTCGCAGAAAGCAGCCATTGCTTTTACTTCCTCCTGTGGAATAGCGCTTTTGTAAATAACTTGTTCTCCGACAAAACAATAGGCTCCGTTCATGGTTATATATCCATCAATGAGATTTCTGTCTTGCAATTCGGAAAGGTTGTTGATAATGGCTTTCGGGCGTCCGGTAGCGATAAATATCTTGAGCCCTTTTGCGTGGGCTGCCTCCAATGCCTCAATGGTAGAAGGCGGGATACGGTGAGTTTCAAAACTGACCAGCGTTCCGTCTATGTCAAAAAATAGAGCTTTCGTCATAAATTCCTTTTTGAATTGAGTACAAATGTACTACTTTTATTCCAAAAGTTAAAATATAACCAGGTATTTTATGTATAATTCTGATAATCAGTTGTTTGTTTAGGGTGCGTCACCTTTAATCCTGAAAAATAACCATAATAATTAACCCTGAAAATTAATCATTATGCTGAATTATGAGTAAATATTTTTTTTGATTTTAGACCGGATTTTAATCTGTTTAATCCGGATACAAAGAGAGCGACTACAATCTATTATACTGTAGTTTATTTTATCTGTAGTATGGTATATGCTGGTCTAAGATGGAAATTGTTGCAATAAAAAACAAAAAACATGTTTAAACGTTTTTAATACTATATTTTTTCTAATTTTGTGGCTTTCTGCCCAAGGAGTGTATAAATTGGACAGTAGGCCCTTTTTGTGGGGAAATATTGAGTGGGAAATATTTAGTGGGAAATAAATGATGGTATATGTGATGAGAAATGGTCGCAGGGTAATAGTTGCGTTATCATTTCTGTTATTATGTTGTGGTGTACATGTGCACGCACAACGGGTGGCTGTGAAGACAAATGCATTGGTTGGCTGACCGCCAGTCCGAATGTAGAAGCAGAATTTGTATTGGGTAGTCATGTCTCCTTGAACATAGGGATTGCTGCGAATCCAATCAGTACAGACAACTTTAAAACGACTTTCACGCATTTTCAGCCTGAAGTTCGTTACTGGCTAAATCGTCCGATGGTGAGCCATTTTCTTGGAATCACCGCTTTCGTGAATAATTTTAATATGATGGTAAAAGATGTGCATCACAAAGGTGATGCATACGCCGCCGGTTTGACCTATGGATATGTATGGGTGCTGGGCGATCATTGGAATATCGAAGCAACTGCCGGAGTGGGTGTGTTGCGTTACCGTCAGTTCAAGTATGATAAGGGTATTCCGAAACCGGATGCGGTCAACGATAGTAAGACCACCATTGCACCTGTTAAACTGGGGGTATCCTTTGTGTATATTATTCGATAACGAACATTAGCTAGTCAGAAAAGAGAATGAAAATCAATTTGAAACGTGATAGATTAACAGGTATACTTCTCGTGGCGATGATGTTCGTCGGCATGAATGTATCCGCCCAACGGATCCGTGTGCAGGGGCATATCACAAACCCGCAGGAAAAAGTGTTCCGAATGTGAATGTGCTGAATCCGGTCAATGACGAACGTATAGAAATGTCCGACGAGGATGGCCGTTACAGTGTCTTAGTTGAGAAAAACGGCTCGTTGAAGTTACATGTGTCGGTTATGAAGACAAAACAGTGAAGGTGGCAGGAAAGCAAATTTTGAATGTAGTATTGAAAGATGCCGTCATCGAGCTGAACGAAGTAACGATTACTTCCAAAGTGAAGGACAAAGTGATTCCGGAACCTACGGACATCGAAATCAAGGGTAATTATTTCCATCTGAAAACCCGTGTCCCGGTGCCTAAGGAGATGTTTAACTCGCATCGTCGCTTGGTATTGCAGCCTTCCATTTATGATGTGACACTGAAAAAGCGTCTGTTGATGCGTCCTGTTGTATTCGACGGGGATACTTATAATACAACGCAAAATCGAATGTACGATTATGATATAGATAAAGACCCTTTACATGATTACATCCGTGTGAAAACGACTTCTTCACGCAAGGGGGATATTATTGCTTACCATGATTCTATCTATATAGAATATCTGCAACATGACTACCGTGCAGATGTGCATTTGGCAATGGAGAATTACAGGAATATCATTTATCGTGACTCTTTCTCCATTGCACGCGGAACGGTCAACCCACTTCGTTTTTTGGAGTATAAATTCTCCGCTTTCAGCCTGACGGATGAGAAATATCTTCCGAAACCTGTGATGCAGTTGCGGGATACGAAAGGCGAGGTAAACTTGACCTTTTTGGTAGGTAAAGCCGACCTGGATGATAAGAATCCACAGAATCAAGTGGAACTAAACCGATTGAATCAGGAATTACGTAGTATTGAGACGAACCCGGATGCCTCTTTGAAGAGTTTTCATATAACGGGGGTGGCTTCGCCGGACGGTTCTTACGAGACGAATCTTCGTCTGGCAAAATTGCGTACGGATAAAGCCTGGGACGTATACTGGCACAACTGGACCCGGAAACACGTAAACTGTTGGAAGTGAAATCGGATGCATCGGTTGCCTCCTGGAAGGAGGTAGCAGAATTGCTGAAAAAAAACTCCAAGCCGGAACTGGCTAAAGAAGTAGAGGATTTAATCAAACAATACGCAGCTACTCCTCACCGATTGAATGGGGTCTTGAAATCGAAACCTTTCTACAAGGAACTTGCGGCTACTTATTTGCCTAAATTGAGAAAGGTGCAATATACCTATGGTTATTCAATTTTCCGCTCTTTAACGGACTACGAGATTAGAGAACTTTACAGAAAGAATCCGAAGGAACTTACCCGTTTCGAATATTACCGTATGATTACGACGGCAAAAACTCCCGACGAGAGGGAAAAGTATTGTAGGGAGGCTCTTGAACTTTATGGTAACTTTACGTATGCAGCCAATGAACTGGCAGTAGTAACGATACAGAAAGATACTCCGGATTCAAATATTCTCGAACCGTTTGTCAGTAAATCGGCACCGGTGGAGTTATTATCCAATCAGGCTATTGCCTTGCTGCATGAAGGCAAATATACAAAAGCAGATTCAGTCTTGACGTTGGTTCCCGAAGAAGCGGTTTCTGAAGATTTGCAGGCCATCGTTCAAGCATTGGCCGGTTATTATAATGATGCTTTCGAGAAGGTGGCGGCTACTAGTCCTTTCAATGAGGTGGTGATGCTATTGGCAATGAAGAAAAATCAGGAGGCATGGGATAAGATTTCCACCATGGAGGTAGAGACCGCCCGCGAATATTATATAAAAGCGATTGCCGCCAACCGCCTGGAGAAAATAGGTGATGCGATTATGAGCATTGAGAAGGCCCTTGAACTTGATCCTCCTTATTGGAAGTAGCGAAGGTGGATGGTGATATTATTGACTTGCTGCCGGAAGAGCAGAAAATTAAATAATGATATATACAACAAGAGTAAACGATGAATATCTTCAGAATCAACAATAAATATGTAGCAGTGGCAATCTTCCTGATGCTTGCTGTTACCTTACGGGCACAGGATTATGGTGCATTGCAATATATGTTACAGAAACGCCCTGCAAATGAAAAGTTCGAGAGTAATAGATTCAATGAACATCTCTTTTTCTCTGCCGGAATAGGACCATACAGCTTGTTAACAAGTGGAGATAGTCAGGATGGAATGGGAATGACCGCCCATCTCTTTATGGGAAAGTGGATTACTCCGGTTCACGGACTTCGGATAGGGGTGAATTTGGGTTATCTGTCGTCGGGTATCTACGATTCTAAAATAAAAATGGGTGGCGGCAGCCTGGACTATTTGTTGAATATGTCCTCCCTGGCATACGGATACAATGCAAATCGTTGTTTTGAGTTAGTAGGGATTGCAGGTATAGAAGCCGGTTATTCTAAGGTGGGTGACAATAGCGATCGTTCCGAAAAGTATCCGGATTTGAAAGGTGGCGGTCAGCTTTATTATGGTGCTCATCTCGGTTTACAGGGAAATGTACGTCTTTCTTCTACATTGGATTTGTTTGTAGAGCCACGGATCGGATGGTATAATTGACAGTTTTGCGTATACGGAATTGGAGAAAACTATAAATGGCTGGTTCAGTTCTGGTAGGTCTGACCTATATGCCTGGTGCTCCAATGGGAACTAAGATACATTTCGATGGTTTCGATAATAGCTCCTTCCTGAATCATATGTTTATCTCTTTATCTGGTGGTATCAGTACACTGAAAGTTCCGGGAATCAAGAATACGATTAAAGGATTAGGTCCCCAGTTCTCTGCCGGAATCGGTAAATGGTTCAGTCCTTCTTCCGGTCTGCGTTTGTCCGGGACAGTTGGGATTTCGGACACCCCTTCGGGCAGCGCAAGCGGTTACTTTAAACATGTCGATCTGCATGCTGACTATCTGTTGAATATCAATAATGTTCTTTGGGGATATGATGAAGACAGAATATTTAGTCTGATCGGTATTGCCGGAGTTAATCTGGCAGGTACGAAAGGAGTGGATAAAACCGCCAAGTATGCTCCGGGAATAGGAGTCGGTGTGCAGGGAAGTTTCCGTATCAACCGTTCTGTGGATTTATTTATAGAACCTCGCCTCAATGTGTATAGTAAGAGATATGCAGGAGGTCGCGGAGTAGGTCGCAATACAGATCAGCTCAGAGAGTTGAATTTTGGCTTGACTTATCATACGATTGACCGTGCGGCACGTCCGAAGAACAGATTCTCAAGCAATCACATCGCAGACAATCTGTTTATGACTTCGGGAATTGGTGTGCAAATGTTCTTGAATAAGACGAACCTTGAAAACCTTGGTTCTTTAGGTCCGCAGGCTTCTGTTTCTATAGGTAAGTGGTTGAGCCCTTATTCCGGTTTGCGCCTCGTGGGTACAGGTGGATTTTTTACGAACTATGTAGTTCCAGGAAGTGTTAAAGCGGGCAAACTTAGACATGCCAGCGTCAGTGGCAGTCTTGATTACTTGTGGGGCATAATGTCTACCATGAGTGGATACAATCCCGATCGTATCTTTGATTTAATAGGTTCGGTAGGTATCAACCTTGCTTATACTTCCAAATCAGACCATAAATTCCAACCGGGTGTTAATGCAAGCATACAGGGATTATGGCATGTGAATGATTTTCTCGGTTTGTACATTGAACCGCAGATTCGCTTTTATGGAGATAAATTTATTGAAGGTAATCTGGGCTTTATGCAGAAAGACGTGATGGTAGGAGTCAATGCAGGTTTTCACTATCTCTTTGTTCCTTATTCAAAAACAGCCAATCGTAGCGTGTTTGGTCTGGATGACAAGCGTTACTTCATTTCCGGTGCACTTGGATTGGGTAGCTTGCTTGTAGCCAACAAAGACTTGGTGAAGAATGCAGGTGTAGAAGCAAAGGGAAGCATTGGTAAATGGTACACTCCGTTATCTGCATGGCGGGCAAATGGAACAATTATGTACAAGGCCAAAACGTCGTCAAAGATGAATCTCCATTATGCTGGTTTGGGTATGGATTATATGATAAGTCTGGCCACATTGGCAAAAGGATACAGCCCCAATCATGTGATAGATGTTGTTCCTTTTGTGGGAGTTACGGCCGGACTGGTACGCCGTTATGGTAAGTTCCGAGCAGTGCCGGGACTGGATGCTGGTGTGCAGGTAAAACTGAAGGTGGCTCCTTCTTTGTATCTGTACGCCGAACCTAAAATCGGTATCCGTACCGATACATACGATGGCTCCGAACAGGGAAGACCTGACCGTGTAACTTCCATGGTAGGTGGATTATTATACAGATTCAAAATGCCTACTTTTCAGTAAGAAAGAACTTTAATTTCTAGGTAAATCTCCTTTATTGTTCGTAATAGTCAATAAAGGAGATTTTTACATTGGTTATTTCTTCTATATTTTCCGTTATCAGTTTGTTAACTTGGGTGGAATAGAAAGTGTAATGAATAATAATTTTTCCCTTTTTCGAACTATACAATTCAATGGAAATCTCTATTTTTGTTCCCGGTTAGCAAAATGGGTTAAGTTCTGATTTAATTCTATGTAAGTGATTAATAATCAGTATTAATTATAAATATGCTACTTCTGTTTCACATAATATAAAAAAACATCATGCAGTATGAACTATAATTTTGATGAAATAATAAACCGTAAAGGTACGGATTCCGTAAAATGGGATGCCGTGGAAGGTCGTTGGGGACGCAATGACCTGATTCCGATGTGGGTGGCCGATATGGATTTCCGTACGGCTCCTTTTGTGATAGATGCTTTGAAGAAACGTTTGGAACACGAAGTGCTCGGATATACTTTTGCCTGCAAGGAATGGGCGGAGTCTATCATTAACTGGCTGAAAGAACGCCACGGGTGGACGATTAGCGAAGATATGCTGACATTTACTCCCGGCATTGTGCGTGGATTGCTTTTGCCATCCATTGTTTCACGGAGAAAGGAGATAAAGTAATGGTCATGCCTCCTGTTTATCATCCTTCTTTCTGGTAACACAGAAGAATGAGCGCGAAGTCGTGTTCAGTCCGCTGATATTGAAAGATGGCCAGTATCATATAGACTTCAACCGTTTCCGCAAAGATGTGCAAGGATGTAAACTGTTGGTTTTGAGCAATCCTCATAACCCGGGCGGACGTGTATGGACGAAAGAGGAACTTTCTCAAATCGCTGATATCTGTTATGAAAGCGGCACATTGGTTATTTCTGACGAGATTCATGCCGATTTGACCTTACCTCCTTACAAGCATTCCACCTTTGCTTTGATTTCAGAAAAAGCACGGATGAATTCACTTGTCTTTATGTCTCCGAGTAAAGCATTCAATATGCCGGGGCTGGCAAGTTCTTATGCAATTATTGAGAATGACGAACTTCGTCACCGTTTTCAGACCTATATGGAAGCAAGCGAGTTCAGTGAAGGGCATTTGTTTGCTTATCTTAGTGTGGCTGCCGCTTACAGTCACGGAACAGAATGGCTGGACCAGGTCATTGCCTATATACAGGGAAACATTGATTACACCGAACACTATCTGAAAGAACAGGTTCCCACTATCAAGATGATCCGTCCGCAAGCTTCTTATCTAATCTTTCTTGATTGCCGCGAATTAGGATTGAACCGGGAAGACTGAATCGTCTGTTTGTGGAAGATGCTCATCTGGCTCTGAATGAGGGCACTACCTTTGGCAAAGAAGGCGAAGGTTTTATGCGATTGAATATTGCTTGTCCGCGTGCTACATTAGAACAGGCCTTGAAACAGTTAACGCAGGCGGTTAATAATAGATAGGATTATAAAGTTATAATCCGGTTATGATATTTTCAAAGTATTCTCTCCGTTATGAGAGAATCTCATTGCGACAAGAATAAAATTTGTCGCAATGGATTGCAAAAAAAACGTCTTATGGGCAGGAAACTCTTGACAAAGCCTTTTTGATTTTGTATATTTGTAGATCCAACTATCAATGGATAAAGGAAAAATTTAAAAATAATGAAAAATAAAATAGTGCAATATTATAACAATATAATAGTAGTTTCTTGCAGTAGTTAAGCTGTGAGGGGGGCGTATAAACTAAAGGCTGCGAATCTTTATAGGGTTTGTAGCCTTTTTTGTTGCAAAAATCATATTTCTATCCTTGATTTCGGAATTTATAGTTTATAATAAACTTGGATACCGTTTATAATAAACTCTTCAATAGTTTATTAAAACGAAGAGATTGTTTTAATGAGAAGAGTCTGCTTTTTTCTTTTTTGTTATGGAATGAGATGTCCTTTATGGGAGATTTATAATGAAAAGTAAATGATGCAGATATGAATGTAATAGATTTGCATCTTTTTAGTATATATTTTTATTGATTAAATTAACGATATTTGATGTTTGCTTAAAAAAGAAGTGTATATTTGCAAATTATAAATAATTGTAATCTGGATCGTTTCAAAATGACCAAGCAATGTCGATAAAACCTGATATAAACCTGACGGTAGATGAGGATATAGTGCTATGGCATTCTATCAGTAGAGGAGATAAGAAAGCCTTCGATGACTTTTTTATGAAGTACTATACCTTATTATATGGGTATGGCCGTTATTATGTGTCAGCAGAAGACGCCAAAGAAGTGTTACAGGAATTGATGATGTGGCTATGGGAAAACAGGACGACTTTTGTGCCGGATACTACTTCCTCTTCTTTACGACAATATCTGATTACTTCTGTCAAACGTAGGTGCTTTAATATACTTCGGAGACAAGAAAAGGAAATGCTTGAAGAATCATCGTGGTTTGAGCAAGAGCAGGATGCTTTTTATGAGTTTATAGATTTATCCGTTGTCAATGAACTGCAATCACTTATCCAAGAGGCTATTGACGAATTACCGCCTTCCTACCATCAGGCTTTCGCTATGCATCGCTTTCAAAACAAAACCCGTCAAGAGATAGCCGAAGCATTGCAAGTGTCCATTAAGACTGTTGATTACCGCATTCAGCAGTCTCTCAAAATTCTGCGGGAGAGATTGAAAGATTATCTTCCCATATTGGTTATTTACGGTTTTATGTTATAATCTCCCTCCCTTCTTTTTTTCATCTGCTAAGTTTTTTATCGAACAGCAATAAAAAATCATTTTTTGTTTAGTACATCCTCCGGTTTCTGTGTATTGTATATGTAGGCGGGTAATAAAACGTTTACGATGTCAATTATGCAAGAACAGAAAATGATAGATGAATCTTTGCTACTCCGCTATTTTGAAAAAGAGGTCAGCGAAGAAGAGAAACAAAAAGTAGAGGAGTGGATACGCAGTTCCGAGGCCAATAGCCGTATGGCTAAGCAAGTGCACAGATCTTTGTAGCTACACGTCTGCTTCATAACTCGAAAGAGGCATCCCCTCAGCAGGCGTTACAGAATTTCTGGAGACAAGTGGAACGGCGGAAACACAAACGCATTTGGCGATATATAGGAAAGGTTGCTGCCATATTAGCTCTCCCCGTTCTTATTCTGACTACTATTTATTGGTTTTCAGATAACAGTGATGGAAATGATGCCATTGTGTGGATGGAAGCTCGCGGAAATGACAGTGAAGTTTGTACTGTGCTTTTGCCGGACAGCAGTACGGTTTATTTAAATTCTCAAGCGAAACTAAAGTATCCCACTCACTTTGCTAAGGAACGCAGGGTGTATTTAGATGGAGAAGCCTACTTCGTGGTGCGTAAGCAAAATGGTAAACGTTTCATTGTTCATACTGTTTCAGAGGCTGAAGTTGAAGTGTTGGGAACAGAATTTAATGTCAAGACTAACAGGCAAGGAGCAAGTACGACACTGGTTAGCGGGGCGGTTAAGTTTATTAGCCGAACGGCTGATAAAAAAGAAAGAGCTGTGTTGATACAGCCGGGACAAAAGATTTCTTATGATGCTGAAACGGGGAAATCTAAAGTGGAGGAAGTTGATATAGAAAGAGAAATAGGATGGAAAGACGGAAAAATTGTTCTTGAAGATTGTCCGCTTCAAGAAGCGCTTGATATCTTATCTAAAAAATACCACGTGACATTCCGTATTATCAATGACGAATTGCAAAATAGTCGTTTCACCGGCACAATTAAAAATCAGGGGGTGGAACAGATTATAAAGAATCTTTCTATTTCTTGTCGGTTTAATTATCGTATTGTAAAGAATAATAGTCCGGGAAACGACGGAGCTAAAGCAACAATAGAATTATATTAATCATCTTAATTATTGACGTACTATGAAAGCACCAACTTGAAAAAAGAAACAAAAAATATAGAAAAGCACTGCCATGCTTTTCTATATTGAAAAAACGAGATCGCTTGTCTGCCAACAAGCAACAATCATTTTTTACCAATCTTAAATCACATTTTAAAGTTATGTATTTATGTAATTACAACCAAAAAAATGTCCGAAAAAATACTTTTTATGGGCAATTGGTAAAATCCCTTTGTTTATGAGGTTCTTTATTATGTTTATGTTCATGTCCATTGGGATTTCGTATGCTGAGACCGTTCATTCTCAAAATGCGGCTATGGAATTCCGTTTTCAGGATGTGACTATTGAAAAAGCACTCAAGGAAATCGAAAAAAAAACGGGGTACAATTTCTTTTATAATACGAAAGATTTTAACGTTAAGCGGAAGATTTCTTTTCTGCTAAAGGAATGAATTTGTCCGAAGTTCTTAATGGAATATTTGCGAATTCTCAGGTGGATTATGTGATAAATGGCACAGATATCGTGTTGAAGCGGAGAGAAGAAGTAAGTAATGTAAGCAATGAGAAATACCAGATTAAGGGTTCTGTCCGGGATGGAAATGGAGAACCTGTTATCGGTGCGTCCGTAGTTTTGAAGGGACATACTGAGACCGGTGTCATCACTGATATTGATGGCAACTTCGTGTTGACAGTACCTGCTAAGAAAGTGACATTGAGTATCTCTTATATAGGATATGATCCGGTCAATGTGGAAGCTACGGTAGGCACGTTTGTTAAGGTAGTCATGAAGGAATCTTCACAAACGTTGAATGAAGTGGTCGTAGTAGGCTATGGTACGCAAAAGAAAGAATCAGTAGTTGGTTCGGTACAGATGGTGAAGCCTGACGAACTGAAAGTTCCCAGTTCCCAGTTGTCTACAGGTTTTGCCGGACGTTTGGCTGGTGTGGTTGCCGTACAGCGTTCCGGTGAACCGGGGCTGATGGGGCCGACTTTTGGATTCGCGGTATTTCTACTTTCAATGGCACAAGGAGTCCATTGATTATCATTGATGGTGTGCAAGCTTCGAGCGGTGACTTGAATGCTATCGATCCGGAAGTTATTGAGAGTTTCTCCGTGTTGAAAGATGCAACGGCTACAGCGCTTTATGGTTCACGTGGTGCAAACGGTGTGATGATTGTCAAAACCAAATCGGGACGTGAAAGTGACAAAGCTATCGTTAATATTCGTTTAGAAAACGCGTATTCCACCCATACCAAAACGCCGAAGTTTGTTGATGGTGTGCGTTATATGGAGATGTACAATGAAGCCGTGTTGACACGTGGTACAGGTGAGGTGCTTTATTCCGACAATAAGATTGCCGGTACAAGGGCAGGATTGGATCCGCTTATTTATCCTAACGTGAATTGGTATGATGAATTGTTCCGTAGCGGGGCTATGAATCAAAATATCAATGTTACTATTCGCGGTGGTTCCAAAAAATTAGATTATTTTAGCAGTGTGTCTGTCAACCATGATAGTGGTGTGTTGCGTAATACCGATGATTTTAGTTATAAAAATAACCTCAACATCATGCGATATGTGTTCCAAAATAACTTCAATCTGAATTTATCTAAATCAAGTAAACTGTCGTTGAACTTGAATGTGCAACTGAGGGACTATTCTGGTCCTACCTCTAATACGAGTGATCTGTTTGGTATGGTTATGGAATCCAATCCGGTTGATTTTCCGGTACGTTTCCCGGATGACCCAAATGTGGATTACATTCGTTGGGGTGGAAAATCCGGTGGTAAATATAATAGTGGCTTCCGTAATCCATACGCTGAAATGGCAAGAGGATATCAGTCACAATTTGAAAGTACAGTTATGGCCAACCTGAAATTTGAGCAAAAACTTGATTTCATTACCGAAGGCCTTTCTGCAGAAGCTTTGTTCTCGTTCAAAAACTGGAGTAGTACTAACACCGATCGTTCGGCCGGTTACAATCAGTTTCAGGTAATAAACTATAATACTGACAATTTATCGGACTACACGTTGAATCGAATTGGTTCTGAACAAAGTACTGTATTGCAGACCTCGAATAAATCGAGTGGTGACCGTCGACTCTATATTCAGGCAATGATTAATTATAATCGTACGTTCAATACGGTGCACAATGTATCCGGAATGTTCCTCTACAATCAAGACCAATACAACGGTAACGCTCCTGAGGATCTCATTGAGTCGCTTCCGCAACGCAAGCAAGGATTTGCCGGTCGCGTCACTTATGCTTATGATTACCGCTATATGGCTGAATTGAACTTCGGATACAATGGTAGCGAGAACTTTGCTAAAGGAAACCGTTTTGGTTTCTTCCCTTCCGTGGCAATAGGATACAATATCAGTCGTGAAAAGTTCTTTGAAAAGTTCTCTGATGTGGTGAGTAATTTGAAACTGCGTGCATCTTGGGGACTTGTAGGTAATGACCAAATTGGAGGTGAACGTTACATTTATCTTTCAAACATAGAGTTGGAAAACGGTGATTTGGGATATACAACAGGCCGAGATCAAAACATTTCAAAAAATGGTCCGAAATATATCCGTTATGCCAACAATGATATTACATGGGAAGTAGGTAGCAAATGGAACTTTGGTATCGACTTGGGTATCAAGAATGAACTGAACATAACGTTCGATATCTTCAAGGAAATACGTAATGATATCTTTATGGAGCGTCAACAGATTCCGGACTACTGGGGTACGAATGGAAAGGATAAATGGATGAACCTTGCGACAAAAATGTATGGTAATCTTGGTAAAGTGGAAAATAAGGGACTTGATTTCTCTATCGACTATGTGAAGAGGTTCAATAACGATTTCGATATGTCATTCAAGGGAACATTTACGTATGCCCATAACAAAGTGCTTGAATATGACGAGCCGGATTTCCAGAAATATCCCAATATCTCACGTGTGGGACATTCTGTTGACCAACAGCTTTTGTACATTGCCGAACGTCTCTTTATCGATGATTCCGAGGTGCAACGTAATCCGAAACAAAACCTTGGAGGCTGGGTGAGCGGAGGTGATATCAAATACAAGAACTTGCCGGACGTAAACGGTAATTATGATAATGTTATCGATTCAAACGACCGTCAATATACAGGTATGCCGACAACTCCTGAAATAGTATATGGTTTCGGTCCTTCATTCCGTTACAAGAAGTTTGATTTCTCTTTCTTCTTTCAAGGTGCAGCTCGTGTGTCTATTATGATGAATGGTATCCATCCTTTTGGTGCTGAAGGTATACGTAATGTATTGCAGTTCATAGCTGATGACTATTGGAGTGAAACTAACCAAAATATCTATGCTGAATATCCGCGTCTCAGTAAACGTGACAATGAAAACAATACAAAAGCATCTACATACTGGCAACGTAACGGTGCATTCCTTAAGTTGAAAAACTTAGAGGTCGGATTCAACCATAAGTTTTTCCGTGTTTATCTGAGAGGATCTAACTTGTTGACATTCTCTCCATTCAAATATTGGGATCCTGAAATGGGAAGCGGTAGTGGATTGTCTTATCCGACTCAACGAGTGTTTAATGTGGGTGTTCAATTTTCAATCAATAAATAAACCGGATTTATGAAAAACAAACTATACCAAGCTCTATTGCTTATTTTTCTGGTAGCAGGGATAAGTTCTTGCGACTATTTGGACATCGTTCCTGATGAACGTCCGACTGAGGAAGCTGCATTTAAAGATAAAAATGCAGCTGAACGCTATTTGTATTCTTGTTATGCTTTTATGCCCAAAGAACGCAGGGGGTGCTATTTATATCAAGGAGGTGATTGTCTTACCGATTATGACCGGAAATTTCTTGAGGGAACCCATACCGCGGCCAATATAGGTGAGTTCGCGTATTGGAGTCGTATGTATGCCGGTATACGTCGTTGTTATACGCTGATAAACAATGTCGATGCTGTACCACGTATGGAAGAAGAACTGAAAATCATATATAAGGCAGAAGCTAATTTTTTGATTGCGTATTATCACTCATGTTACTACGTGCATATGGTCCGATTATCATTATGGATCACGAGGTTAGTGTAAGTAGCACGGAGAAACTGAAGCGAAGTCCGTTTGACGTATGCGTAAAATGGATTGCCGACAAGTATGACGAAGCTTGCAACAACGGATTGCTTGCCGTTCAATCATCATCCTACTATGCAGAGCTACACAACTGGCTGCCAAAGCACTGAAAGCAAGGCTTTATTTGTATGCGGCGTCTCCTCTTTTCAATGGCAATAGTTTTTATGCCAACTCATCTCTTTACGATCCGGAGACAAATGAGCCATTGATGCCGTTGGATTATAATCCATCTAAATGGAATACTGCGCTTACGGCTTGTCAAGAAGCGTTGACGCTGGCGGATGAACAGAAATACACCCAGTTTCAGATTGCTAATGAAAGCGAAATTCCTGAAGAATGTTGGCCCAAGGATTTAATCCAATATGCTTTGAAGATGCAAATTATGGATAAGAAAAATATGGAAGTCATTTGGGCGGATACCCGTACGGAAGGTGTTTATGACCCACAAAACCAATCCGCTCCGCGTGATCCGGTGAATGGAGGTAATAGCTGGAATGGAGTAGTCCTACATTGGATTTTGTGAAAGTATTCTATACAGAAAACGGACTCCCGATTGACGAAGATCCGAAATACTACACTCCTGATGATTATTTTAAGATAGGACAGTATGAAGGACGTACCACGTGTAACCTCAACTTGAAACGTGAACCTCGTTTCTATTCATGGGTTTCATTCCATAACGGATATTTTGAAATGCAGCGTGAAGGATATAATGAAGGTAGAATTGTTACTATGTTCCGTAAATCAGACAATCATGGAAAACAAAACCGTTCTACGGACTTTTCATTGAGTGGATATTTAGTAAAGAAATGGTGCACGCCTACTTATGATACCCGCAACGGGTTCCAGAATTATCCGTGGCCTGTTATTCGCTTGGGTGAACTGTATTTGAATCTTGCAGAAGCTGCAGCAGAAGCAGGTGAATTAAACATTGCCAAGACAGCACTGAACAAGATAAGGGAACATGCCGGCATACCGACTGTGGAAGAATCATGGGAAGGAATTGCTACGTTGACAAAAGATAAGCTAATTGAAATAATTCGTCAAGAACGTATCATCGAGTTGAGTTTCGAAGGACACTACCGTTGGGACATGGCAAGGTGGAAAGAATTGGAGCATGTCTTAGGCCACAATCCGTCTGCTCTTAATACAGATGGTGTGTCGGATGAGGATTTCTTCCGTCCAGTGGTAGTAGATCGTGCTTGGAAGTTCACTTCACCGACTCATTACCTGCTTCCGATTGCAGATTCGGAATTGAATAAGAATACGTTGATTGTGCAAAATCCGGGTTATTAATCATTAAAATAGCAATTACGATGAAAAAGAAATATTTTTTCATGGCATGTTTAGCCGCCATATTTATGGTATCTGCTTGTAACGACGATGATGACAAGGCAGCTGTCTTACCGTCGGCTATTAGCAATCTGACAGCAACGCCTCTTGAAGGAGGAGTGCTGCTGGAATGGGAAGTTCCCGTCGATTCCAACCTGTTCTATGTACAGATAGACTATACTCATCCTGTCACAGGCAAACGTGTGAATAAGAATGCCAGTGTCTTTTGCGATACTATGCTTATTGAGGGTATGTTGGCAAAAGATGGTGAATACACATTCCATGCCACACCTGTCAGCTCAACCAAGATGTGGGTGAGAAGTTGGAAGTAAGAGCTTCCGCACTTCCTGTCCAGCCGGTGGTGAAGGAAATCACTGATAAAATTTTATTAAGTAAAGACAACTTGTTTTGTAATAAACCTGATCCGGATGAAGGAAAGTATATAGAGTATTTGGTGGATGGTAATTACACTAACTTTTTTCATACTGATTGGCATGATGCGGGTACTGTTCCGCACTATATAGATATCACTCTTCCATCTCCTGTAGAGCAGTTTAAGATACAAACTTACTATCGTAATGGAAAGTATGGTCAATGTCCTGTGGAGATTACCGTATTAGGGAGTAATGACGGTGAACAGTGGAACAAGATTGCGGAAATAGAAGATGATGGCAAAGGTGGTGCTTCTTATACCACACCTACGTTGGGGACAGAAGGACAGCCTTATTCATACATCCGTTATCGTGCAGACGAGACTTCCGGCAATGCTGTGTACTTTGCGTTAGCTGAGTTGGAATTCTATACTGTCAGAACTGAGATTTACGATCCGGAAGGTATTTACCGACCCGAAGACAAGGAATAGCTGATATATAAGAATAACTGAAATTATTGCTTATTATTTATGGAAAGGAGGGGGCATGTCTCCCTCCCTTTCGTCTAAACAATAGAACTTCATGAACAAATTGATAACATCGATCCTCGTATGTTGTTTTGCTTTTAATTTATATGCCGAACAACTTCCCGCTAAACAATTCTCACATCCGGAACGTATTCGTTACGATCAGCATTGCTTCACGATAGAAGGTCGAGATATTTTTATCTTGAGTGCGGCTTTTCATTATTTTCGCGTTCCTCAGGAGTTATGGCGGGATCGTTTCCGTAAAATAAAGGAGGCGGGATTCAACACTGTGGAGACTTATGTGCCGTGGAATTGGCATGAGCGCACTATGCCGCGTAATGTAAAGGACTATTCGCAATGTGATTTTGACGACCTGAAGGCGTGGCTCAAGATGGCTCACGAAGAGTTCGGACTGTATACCATTGTCCGCCCGGGACCTTTTATTTGTGCAGAATGGGCAGGAGGAGGTTATCCTAGATGGATTGCCAAGTTTTGTCCGGCAAAATATGACACTAGCTTTTGGTTACGCAGTAACATCCCGAACACATGAAATGGACCAAACATTGGTACGATGCTGTTTGTCCGGTTTTTGCCGAGGAGCAGCTTACACGTAAGAAATCCGGTGAGAAAGGAATTATCATGGTGCAACTCGAGAACGAATACATTTACTTTGGCATGGAGTCAGAGAAAAAAGAAGAGGTGCTGCGCGACATGGCAGCTTATTGCACGAACAATGGAATTGAGGTACCGCTGTTTACCTGTGTTACACCTGAGGTAAGAGGCTCGAAAGATGCCGTTATCAGTCAGTTGTTCGATATGGACAATCAATATGTATGGTGGAATATACAGGAGGCGAAAAGCCGCATTGAAGATTTAAAGAGACAACAGCCTAACGCACCGGCTTTTGTGTGTGAATTGCAGGGTGGCTGGTTTTCCACGGTAGGTGGAGGATTGAGTGAGGACAGCTATTTGGATGGACGTCATGCGCGTGGAATGGCATTGATGGCAATGGCCGGAGGTTCTACCGGACTTAATTATTATATGTTTTTCGGAGGAACAAATCTAGCCGGTTGGGGCGCTCGCCGTATGACTACCAGCTACGATTACGGAGCTGCATTAAAAGAAAGTGGTGGTGTGGGTGAGAAATTCGCTGCCGTGAAAGGAGTCGGGGATTTCGTCAATCGTTTTGGTACTCAATTAGCGAGAAGTGAAGCGATAGAGTTTACTACATCGGACAACATCAAGGATTTGACCGTTGGAGTACGCCGGACAAAAGAGGGAACTTGTTTATTTTTATATTTAATAAAGATAAGAAAAAAGCATTCCGTGATAACGTTCAATTTCATATAAAAGGTATGCCGGCATTCAATGTTTATTGCTCGGTTGAGCCATTGGACAGCAAGGTGCTGGTACTATCTCAGGCGAATGGACAATGTGAATGGTATCCGAAAGAACAGACTTTGCCGGAACGTCCTGTCAATATGCCTATGCCGATACGAATTGCACAGGCAGAACGTTGTGATGAAACCTTTCAGGGGAACTGGCGACCACTGCGTAAAGGTGTTTCTTTGCCAGAAATTGGTGTGAACGATTGTCGTTACTCCATGTATCGTAGTGTAGTAAAACTATCGAAGAAAGAGGTAGAGGAATATGGAACATTGGTTTGTGAGATGTTTACGGCTGATCCGCTTTATGTACAAGTGAATGGAAAAATAGCTAAAAGGGCTTCTACCGATGAACTGGATAATACATTTGTCATAGATGGGCTACTGCATGAGGGAAGCAATGAAATCGTAAGCATCTATGAAAATCGTGGACACGCTCATGGATATCGCCCGATGGAGGAATTGAGCGGAATGAAATCTGCCGGATTGGGCAAGAAGCAATCTGCTATCCTTCCTATCGAAAAATGGGAAGTGAAAAAGGTGGAAAATAATGTCAAAGATATCAAGTCACTGCTGTCTAACAATGAAGGCTGGGAAACCATCATGCTTGATCAAAGTACTATCGCCAATCTTGCTACATTGCAAATAGCCGGACTGGAGAAGCCGGAATGGCCTGCCGCATGGGTGTTGCAAGGGAAAGAAGGAACGGCTATTTATCGTACTTCTATTGATATGACACGTCAGATGTTGACCGAAGGGCAAACAATGATAGAATTCGCTTGCGTAGATGATGCGGGTACGCTTTTTGTAAACGGTAAGGAAGTGGCAAGCCACGATGCTTGGGACAAACCGTTTGTAGCCAATATGAAAGATTTTCTGCATGAAGGAGAGAATAATGTGGCTATTGTGGTGCGTAATAGTAGCGGTGCAGGAGGATTGTTAAAGGGAATCCGCTTGTTCAGTGAACTGAAAATACTGAAGCCTCTGAAGTGGGAAGTAGCGCTTGATCTTGGAGGAGTGACACAAGGATATTGTGGAGGGAAAACCGCCGGCGGTGACAATTGGAAGGTGGTGACATTGAAAACCGATGGTACATTGCATCGAAAAGGAAACAATATACAGCCTAAAGGTAAACAAGATGCCTTATTGACTTGGTATAAAGTAACATTTGATCTGCCCAAAACGGAAAAAGAATGCTGGATTCCTTGGAGAGCCATTATCAATGCTTCAGGTACAGGATATATGTGGTTGAATGGGCATAATATCGGACGTTATTGGGAAGAAGGTCCGCAACGGGAGTTCTTCTTACCGGAATGTTGGTTGAACATGGGAGGAACGAATACATTGGTGCTCGGACTTCGACAATCCGAAACTTGCGGGGCCGTGTTGGAAGGGATAGAAGTAGCTCCTTATTATGAGGATGCAGAGTTTATTAAATAATAATTCAATAGGTATATGAATATATATAAATCACTTTTTTTAGGATTGGTGTGTAGTGCAGGAATGCACTGCACCTTCGCTCAAACAACTGTTTGGAATCCGGATAATCAGAATGGAACATTTACGAACCTATCATGTGGGGAGACTGGCCCGATCGGATCTGATCCGGGTTGATGATAAGTTTTATCTCGTGTCTACCAGTATGCACTATGTA
>ENA-OQCK01000245-OQCK01000245.1-human-gut-metagenome-genome-assembly--contig:-NODE-245-length-32367-cov-8.754746_pt1 | contig 32367 bp, 32 predicted proteins | sample MGYA00242498_ERZ504578 | MGnify/ENA primary metagenome ERZ504578 (study PRJEB26092, sample SAMD00036229) | human gut metagenome | host: Homo sapiens | study: EMG produced TPA metagenomics assembly of...
CTTACGCCACTATATGTGTAGCTTGACGCGACTATATGTGTGGGTTGACACTGCTATATGTGTGAGTTGATACAGCCATATGTGTAGGTTGATACGTATATATTCGTTAAAAAGCGACGCTTATCGTGTTAAAAAGCGGTTGTGGCAGCTTGTTCGCGCTCCCCGTTTACTCTCGTTGGCTTTTATAGCCAGAGAGCCGTGTCGTGAAAAAGAAGGTATTTCAATCAAAAAGATACCATTCATCGCATTAAGCTGACATCTGCGATTCTTGTCTTATCCCTTTGAATTAAGTCTGTCCCCAATAAATACCGGGTGAGCCTGATTAATAGCAATTATACTATTATCTCTTCTCCGGCATATATTTCCAAAAACGAGCCGGCATATGTTGGCGATGAAGCCGTGGGTTTAAACGCTCCTTGATAGCGATAGACTTAAAATACTCTTTCCACATACTTTGAAAAAGTTTCTCATCCTTATCCATGATATCCTCACTGAGCAATCCGGTCAATAAATGTGAATCTTTCTCTTCGAAACGGACTTCTATCGTATCGTTAAGATCATAATAATATCCATACTCTCTTTTTAAGTCGTAAATGAGCCATTGCTGATCAGCGAAACGGTCTTGCGCATAAGGTAATACCAAAGGTAATACGTTATATATAGGTGCGATGGCGGCAAAGTAAGTTCCATCCACCGCTTTTTGGAAACGAAAGAATTGCATCACTCGCAAGCGTTCGTTGTTTACTTTCTTCCAGATCTTGGCCGTTTCCAATATGTCCGGGTCACCAAGATTGAACTCGATCGTGGCTGGAGCGTCGATCGCTTTGCGGATATATCTGAATAACAACAGGTCTACTTCCGGTAATTCCGACAACCAAGTTACCGTCAGCCCGGAAAGAGAAGACTTGGAGATTTTCTTCTCAAGCCCTTTCCATACCCGTTCTGCTTTCCGGTCGTCCGTATAAATCCGGATCGCCTCATCATAGAACAATGGAAATGGCTCGCCCTCGGTTACTAACAAATCCGGAAAAGTCCGGCGGGAATAGGCATCGAATACAGCAGTAAGCAATCCCTCAAAAGTCTTGTCGTAAACAAATATAATCATTATCAATCCTTCTTATAAAACAGGCGTTAATCTATAAAAGGCAGTATAAGCTGCCGATCGTCTACTTTCTTTCCGCTCTTTCTCGTCAATAGTTGCCGGACGGTTTCAGGGCTGACCTCATTCACGGTCTGCGTCGGGAGTTCCCGGCAAGTAATAAAATAGCTAGCCTTTTTCATGACCACTCCTATTTTCTTCAACTGCTCTGAACCGAGATTAGCGTAACGCCGGGAAACGATTATGATCTTTGCCGATTTCACGCCAATTCCCGGAACCCGAAGAAGCATCTCGTAATCCGCTTTATTGATATCTACCGGGAAGACTTCCGGATGCCGCAGGGCCCAAGCCAACTTCGGGTCCACGTCTAGATCCAGATCCGGATATGCGTCATTGACAATCTCATCTACCTTGAATTGATAAAAACGCAATAACCAATCCGCTTGATATAAACGATTCTCACGGACCAGCGGAGGCGTGGTAAGTGCCGGAAGACGGTTATCATACGCATTTACCGGAATGAATCCCGAATAGTAAACACGCTTCATCGTAGGTCTCTGATATAAGGCCGATGATAGACGAAGTATATCCTTGTCGGTATCCGCCGTAGCGCCAACGATCATCTGCGTGCTTTGCCCGGCGGGAGCGAATCGTGGGGCATACCGGAAACGCTTGCGTTCCTCGGCGCTTTGTAATACGCCTTGTTGGATATAACGCATAGGGGCAAATACGCTTTTAAAATCCTTTTCCGGAGCTAGAGTCCGCAAGCTCGCCTCATTCGGGATCTCTATATTCACGCTTAAACGATCGGCGTAAAGCCAGCCTCATTTACCAATTCTTGGCTGGCTCCGGGGATACTCTTCATATGTATGTATCCATTGAAGTGATGTACGAGGCGCAAATCCTTGATGGCTCTCACCAACCGTTCCATCGTGTAATCCGGGTTTCGGACCACGCCGGAGCTTAAAAACAATCCTTCAATGTAATTACGTCGGTAAAACTCGATCGTAAGATTCACCAACTCGGTAACGGAAAGCGTAGCTCTCGGTAAATCATTACTTCGCCGGTTGATGCAGTAGGCGCAATCATACATACAATAATTCGTCAGCATGATCTTTAAAAGCGAGATACACCGTCCGTCCTCAGCGAAACTATGGCAAATACCCCATCCCGCGGCACTTCCTATAGCCCCGCTCTTATGCGAACGGGAGGTTCCGCTGGAAGCGCAGGATACGTCATATTTTGCCGACTCGGCCAAGATTTTCAATTTCTCGAGCACTTTCTCGTCCATAATTTCACCGATATGTTTCGTACAAAGATAATGATCTCACAGAAATCAATAGTACGCTTTAAAGAGATTTAAATGTGATAAAAACCTTATATTTGTATCGTGAAAATTTTGGAAGTGCCTTACTTCGTTGAAATCGCCAGTTTTAACAGCACACAAGGCACAAGCCCTCGCTATATCTGCGGGTTGCTTGTCTACGTGTGCATAGGTCTCTGGCGATACCTTACGAAGTGTGGGCGACAACCCGCTTTTTTTCTAAGCATAAAAGGGCATGAAAGTATCTAAACAAAATATTAAGAACTTGTTATCTTCTGTTTCTTCAGACGGCAGAGGGGCATTTGAGCGCTTTTATAATTTGTATTACGATCAGGTATTCCGTTTTGCGTATTATTGCCTTGGAGAGAAAGAGGCTTGCAAAGAGGTCGTGTCCGACGTGTTCTTTTCTATTTGGAAATCAAAAGCACGCTTAAAAGAGATAGACAATATAGATACTTACTTGTATATAACGGTACGCAACGAAGCGCTTCGTCATATTTCAAGAAGCAATAGTGTCAATAAAATCCAGATGGATCAGTTATATTCATTTGAACCAGAGGAAGAAGCTACTCCTGAGGGTATGTTGGAATCGCAAGAAATGCGGGAACTTTTTAATCTGGCAATTGATGAACTTCCCGAAAAATGTCGCCTAATATTCTTGATGATCCGTGAGGAGGATTAAGTACCAAGGAGGTTGCTAAAATCCTATCCATCCAAGAGAGTACGGTCCGAGTACAAATGAAGATTGCGGTGGAGAAGTTAATAAAACGGTTGAAATCGGATTTTCCTGATATTTCGTTTGTTTTCATATTAATATCCATTTTCCAATAAAATCAAATTAGCCAATGAAGTATATATTCCAAGGCACTTGAAGTATATATCCTATAGCACTTAAAGTATATATTCTACACAGAAGGGAGTAATACTAGGTGAAAATGACTTTCTACACGACAATTATTTGGATGTTTTATGCATCTAGGACATATTTCAAACATTTTAAAAAAAACGTCTTTCTCTTTAAACGAATTTCACCGATCCTTACTCCTCATTATAAGAAAGACGAAATATGGAGACAAGAAAAGAGATCATAAAGCAAATGGGTGACGAAATGAGGGAAGATATCTTCCTAGAGGTCAACAACCGTATCGAACGCAGCTTGCGCAGAAGATTTTGGTTGAGAATATCTGTGGTCGCCGCCTCCGTCACGCTTTTGTTCAGCATCTCCAATTATATCTCTTTCCATGAAGGTTACAAGAAACTGAACAGCCAAATGATAGAGATGGTGAATCCGATGGGAATGCGATCCTCCGTAGTCCTGTCTGACGGCACGAAAGTGATCCTCAATGCCGGTACAACATTGAGTTATCCGGCAGCTTTCGTCTCCGGGCAGAGGGAGGTAAAGGTGAACGGTGAGGCATTCTTCGAGGTATCGCACGACAAGGAGCATCCCTTTATCGTTAGCGCTGAAAATGTTAAGGTGAAAGTATTAGGAACGAAGTTTAATGTGAAGGCCTATGATGACGATGATAATATAGAGGTGACTTTAGCGGAAGGTAAAGTCGGTGTCGGACTTGACACTAAAAATCTCATCCAGATAATTCCGGGACAGCAAATAAAATATATGAAAGCCTCGCATCGCTTTATCAAGAGAGAGGTGAGATTGCAAAGTTATACGGCGTGGGTTTGTGGTAAATTCTATTTCACCAATTATCCACTAGAGAAAATCGCTAAGCAACTGGAAAGGAGCTTTAACGTGAGAATCCAGATACTCGGGGATGACTTGAGAAAGGCTGCTTTCACAGGTGATTTCGTACGAGGAGAGAACATAGACCAAATACTCCGAGTCATGACCGCTAATCGACCTATAAGATATGAGATAGAAGGGGATCAAATTACGATCTCGAAAAAATAAATCCAATGAGTTAAACTTTAAATCGATATGCCTATGAAATAGAAAAAAGAGAATGGAGAAAGATGCGAAACGGAAAATGCTACCAACATCTTCCGTTTCTAAAGACTCAAGTCTGAATTATCGCAACACAATTACAAACTTTAAATCATTGCAAAAGTATGAAATTAATTTCACACACAAGGCATTATATGCCTAAAGTTAACCTTCAAAAAACATATAACATCATGAGACTATCTGTTGTACTATGTATGCTCAGTTTATTTTGTGCATCCGCAAAAACGGGTTACTCTCAAGTAGCGGAAATATCATTGAACCTGCACAATGTAACGATCTCGGAGGCGCTAGAAGAGATCAAACAACAAAGCGAATACTCTTTTTGGTACAAGAATGATGAGATTAATCTTAATGAGAAGATCTCTGTTAAAGTGGCCAAACAAAGTATTGACCAAGTATTACATGGTATTCTTGTCAAACAAGGTTTATCTTATACGATTGATGATAAGCATATCATTATTTATAAGGGCGAAGCGCATTCAAACATGGATCAAAAAGAAAAAAAGATCACAGGCGTTATCACAGACCAAAATAAGGAACCAATCATTGGGCTAATGTTTTGGTGAAAGGAACGACGAATGGAACGATTACAGACTTAGATGGAAAATTCACATTACAAGTTCCAGAACAAGCCGTACTTGAAATATCTTATATAGGATATATAACAAATGAAATATCCGTAAAAGATAAAATTCACTTAACTGTTCAATTAAAAGAAGATGCACAAAATCTGGATGAAGTAGTTGTTGTAGGATATGGAACAATGAAGAAATCTGATTTAACAGGATCTGTATCGTCTTTGAGCACGGAAGATATAACCCGTGGCTTTGCAATGTCTCCGGATATGGCCTTGCGAGGAAAAACGGCTGGTGTCCAAATTGTTACTCAATCAGGTCAACCAGGAGCAGGTGGGGTTGTAAGGATTCGAGGCAATAGTTCTATCTTAGGCTCAAATGAACCGTTATATGTAGTAGATGGTGTTCCTTTAAGTGGTGGAGATTCTGCGGAAGGAGTTGATGGAGTCAGTTCTTCTCCTTTAACGACTATCAGTCCTTCTGATATTGAATCCATGGAAATTTTAAAAGACGCTTCCGCTACGGCAATTTATGGGTCTCGTGGAGCAAACGGAGTCGTAATGATTACAACGAAGCAAGGAAAAGAAGGTCGATTTGTCGCAAACTTAAATATAACTACAGGATTCCAAAAGATAGGGCATAGATTGGAACTTTCAAGCCCAACTGAATGGGCGGAAATGTGGAATGAATACATGGATTACAAGAACAACGGTGTAGGAAAATATGATCTGAATCAATTACCGGCACAAACCGATTGGATTGACGCAGGTTTTAGAACCGCCCTATTACAAAATTATGAGCTTTCATTAAGAGGAGGAACAAACAAACTGCGTTATATGCTTTCGGGAGGTTACAGCGATCAAGAAGGTATTGTAATAGGGACAGATTTCAAACGATATACATTACGTACTAATTTGGAAAATGATTTTAACAAATGGCTTTCTATAGGTGCAAATATATCCGCATCAAGAACAGAAACTAATTCGGTTTCACAAGGCTCTATTGATGACGGGAATATTATGGGATATCTAACATTGGCAAGTCCTGTAGTTCCTATATATGATGAAGATGGAGGGTATACGGAATATATAGATGTCGAAAGTAAAAGGGCCAACCTTATGCCTCTTTGAGAGAGATAACAAATGCTGATATCAGAAACCGCTTTATATCAAATGTGTATGCGGATGTGACAATCATTCCTGAATTAAAGTTTAAAACGAGTTTTGCAATTGATGCAGGGAACTCAAAAGCTAAACATTATACCCCTTCATATATCGCAGAAGGAAAAACTAGTAAAGGTATCGCTAAGCTAGGTCAGAAGAATAGTATTTATTGGAATTCCACTAATACTTTGAACTATATTAAAACATTTAATGATCATAGCCTAAATGCCATGCTTGGAGCCGAATGGCAAAAAAGCCAAATAGAGAGTTTCTATACGCAAGGATCAGGATTCGCTAATGACAATTCAAAGTATGATAATATATCGGAAGCTACAGTTTACACCTCTAAGTCCGGCTTTACAGGTTGGCAAATGGAATCTTATATGACAAGAATCAATTATTCATTTAAGCATAAATATTCATTTACATTTACTGGTAGATTTGATGGATCATCTAGGTTTGGATCAGATAATAAATATGCTTTTTTCCCCTCTGGGGCATTTGCGTGGAGAGTAACGGAAGAAGAGTTCATGAAAAAACAAGAAATATTGTCTAATATGAAACTTCGTTTAAGCTATGGCTCTTCTGGAGAACAAGGAATTAATGCATATCAAACTTTATCTGTTTTGGAGCCAAGTTTGGTATATATAGGAACTAACTTACAAACTGGTTATTTCCCTACTCGTGCCGCAGATCCGTCACTAAAATGGGAGCGTACCAACAAGTCAATGCTGGATTAGATATAGGTCTTTTAGAGAATCGTTTAAATCTTACTCTAGATTATTATTATAAACGAACAAAAGATTTATTGTATTACAAAGCTTTGCCCGGTTCTTCTGGATTTGTTTCTATGCTCAAAAATATGGGATCAATTGACAATCAAGGGTTTGAGATCACGCTAAACGCTTCTGTAATTCAGAAGAAAAATTTTCAATGGGATTTGAGTATTAATAACTCAATCAATCGAAATAAATTAATATCTCTTGGTGATGGGAGAGAAGAGATTATAAATCCACCGGGGGGAGTTAGTGGTGGAGATATTAAGGCTAATCCATCTATCTTAAAAGTAGGTGAGCCATTGGGATTATTTTATGGTTATATTTCTGATGGTGTCATTTTTGATGAGGCGGAATCTAAGATTGCGAAAGAGATGGGACAAGTTCAATATGCTCCTGGAGAATTAAAGATTCGGGATATAGATAACGATGGAAAAATTACCACGAGCGATAAAACTATTATAGGTAATGCAAATCCTGATTTTACGGGAGGTATGACAAACACTTTCAGTTATAAAGGTTTCCAATTGGATGTGTCATGTGAATGGGTTGTCGGTAATGACATAATGAGTTATCAACATTTGGCGAACCAACGCCTAACAATTGGGACAAATGTGACAAAAGACTGGTATAACAAACGCTGGACTCCGGATAGACCTAGTAGGGTTGAACCACGGTCAGGATATGATGTGAGAGCTTATGCGGATGTTTCATATCATGTATTCGATGGTTCCTTTTTTAGAATCAATAATATAACGTTTTCATATACATTCCCAGAGTCTATATTGAAACGTACTAAACTGGGAAATCTTAGAATATTTGCGAATTTAGATAATGTATATACATTTACAAAGTATCCTGGCTGGTCTCCTGATGTAAGTGTTTTTAATGAGAATGTTATGGGACAAGGCATTGATAATGCGTCATATCCTATTCCTAGAACAGTGAGTTTGGTATTAATGTCGGTTTTTAATAATGAAAATAATATGAAAACATTTAAATTTAGATATCTGCTTTTAGTAGTATCTCTTTCTTTTTCTTCATGTTCGGATTTTCTTGAAGAAGATACAAGAGGTCAACAAATGCAAGAAACTTTTTATAATACAGATAGTGAATTAGAAGGAGGTTTGATTGGAATATACGAACAAATTATTAATACAGATGCTGGTATTAAGGGGAATTTGATTTATAGAAATGAAGCCTGTTCTGATCTGTTGACTTATAAGCCTGCGGCTGCGGCTGCAGGAATGGCATTTCCTAAATATATGCTTACTCCAGAGAGTAATTTGGTTACAAATACGTGGAATCATCTGTATTCTTGTATTTTTGGTATAAACGCTTATATTCAAGCTGTAGAAAATAATACAAGTTCAAAAGTGTCGATAAAGGTAAAAGATATTTGTCTAAAGGAAGCCAAATTCTTTAGGGCGTTGATGTACTATCATTTAGTTATGTGCTGGGGAGATGTTCCGCTACGAACAAAACCAACAGATATGAGTAATACAGATATTGAACGCACCCCAAAGGACAAGATATGGGAAGTTGTTCTATCTGATTTAAATGAAGCTATAACCTTGCCAGATAAAACAGAGGTAGAGAATGGGCGTATTTCTAAAGGTGCTGCCTTATATCTTTTAGCAAAAGTCCATTTGATGCGAGGAGATATGAAAAATGCCCAGAATGTATTAAATCAAATAACAGGCTATTCATTAATGTCTGATATAAAACATGTTTGGAGTACTTCTTATAAATACAATGATGAATCTATTTGGGAGATCAATAGAGAAAAAGGTACCCTTCCTAAGCAAGGAAATGATATGCTTGGTTACTATATGCCTATGCACAAGGATTTTAAAGGCGTAAATTCGACATATCCTGTAAATGATTATGTGTTAATGATGACCGAGAAAGAAAGTGACAGAACAAAATATTATTATTCAAAAAAGCCTTTGTCTAGTGAGGTTTCTCCTCAATATAAAGGAGAATACACTTATGTTAACTCAAATGGAGAGGATGTGAAAATAATATTTTCCAATGCAACGGTTCCTTTATATTCTCATATTATGAAATTTGCTGACTTTTCAACGGTTGGATACGAGTTTGCTGTAGGAGACTGTCCTTTCAATATCGTTCTCTTTCGTTATGCGGATGTTGTCTTAATGCAAGCAGAAGTAGAATGCGAATTGAATGGCAGAACACAAAAAGCTCTTGATTTATTAAATAAAATACGTGACAGAGCTAAGGAAGCTCCGTATTCTTATGATAAAAAAGAGGGATATAGACAATTAATAAGTAAGGAGGAGCTAAGGGAGGCTATTCGCAATGAAAGAGCTTTGGAACTAATAGGAGAAGGACATCGTTTTTATGATCTTAAACGTTGGGGTAGTGAATATGCATTAAGGAAACTAAAAGAGTCCAGAAAAGCGCATATTGAAGGGACAGAATTTTGTTATCGTTCTGAGGATTTGATAAATATAAAAGAAGAGTATTTATTGTGGCCGATACCAGAAAGCGAAATCAACGCAAACAATAAAATAACTCAAAATCCAGGATATAAATAATCAATTAACGCAGTCAAACGAATTACAGATTAGTTTGACTGCTAATTATAATTTGTAATATTTCCATTCATGAAAAATAAATATTTAACAGTAAGTAGCGCTATTTTATCTTTGATCTCATTTAGTGGACTCGCCCAAAATGAAGCAAATCCATTAAATGTAGTCTTGATTACCGCCGATGATTTAAATTATTCGAGTGTTGGTTATATGGGATGCCCTATACCAGAAATAACACCAAATTTAGATGAATTAGCTTCAGAAGGTATTGTTTTTAATAATGCTTATGTGAATATTGCGGTTAGTCAACCTTCACGTGCAGTCTTGGCAACTGGACTTTACTCCCATAAAAATGGAGTGGAAGGTTTTTATCATACAGAAAAACAAATACCAACGGTGATGTCAGTTCTTAGAGAACATGGATATAAGACAGGTATAGCGGGAAAACTTGGACATAGCACGCCTATTGCTTCTTTTCAATGGGATATGCAAGTCGATCAGCCGGATCTGGGCGCAGGAAGAGATCCTAAACGCTATTATGAAGTCTTCAATCAATTTGTAAAGGACTCCAAGAACAGCAACAAGCCTTTCTATTTTATGGTAAACTCACATGATCCTCATGCTCCATTCCACGGGAGTGATCGGGAAAAGATAGAATTCCCGAAGAAAAATTTCCCGAATGCTTCTAGAGTTTATACCGCAGAAGAGATGATCGTACCCGGCTTTATCATAAATTCACAAAAAGCAAAAATAGAACTTGCCCAATATTATAGCTCTGTAAGGCGGTTAGATGATGTTGTGGGGGAGATCATGCGAGTTCTGAAAGAACAAGGTTTAGAGAATAATACATTAGTAATGTTTCTTTCTGATAATGGGATGGATTTCCCATTTGCAAAAACTAATTGTTATTTGAATTCTAATAAAACTCCTTGGATTGTGAAATGGCCGGGAGTCACAAAACCGGGAAGTATCGATAATTCTACTTTTATTGCGACGATAGATTATATGCCGACTATATTGGAAGCTTGCGGAATTGAGCTTAACGCATCTGTGGATGGTAAATCTTTTGTTGAGGTATTGAAAGGTCACTCACTCCTTGATCGGAACCGTGTTTTTACTCAGTTTTATGAAACTTCCGGGCGAAATCGCTATCCGATGTTTGCGGTTCATGATGCTCAATATTGTTACATTTATAATGCTTGGGCAGATGGAAATACTGTTTTTCGAAATTGTTCATGGGCTGGAATGACATTTGCTTCTATGGTTGAGGATAGTGAATCTGATGGATTCACAAAGCAAAGGTTAGAATTTTTCAAATTCAGGACAAAAGAAGAACTTTATGATGTTAAAAAGGATCCTGAGGGTCTTCACAATTTATTGGAGGATGATAAATATAAAGAGATTGTCCAACGATATCGTCTCTATTTGCAAGAATGGATGGAAACGACAGATTCTCCGGTATTGGATATTTTTAAAAATAAAGATAACGAAGAACTTCGTAGGGGGTTCATGAAAGAACAACAAAATATGGCAAATCAAAGGAAAAACTAAAAAATAAAAGATATGAGAATTGGTGATTATTTTTTATCGAGTTTTTATTTATGTGGAATATTTGCTTCGCAAACCTTGATTGCAACTAATCTAGATCGTCCTAATATCATCTATATCATGTCTGACGACCATGCATCGCAGGCTGTTAGCGCTTATGGAGGTATATTGTCTAATATTTTACCAACTCCGAATATTGATCGAATAGCGCATGAGGGCGCAATATTGAGGAATTGTTTTGTGACGAACTCAATCAGTACCCCGAGCCGTGGAGCGATTATCACAGGACAATATAGCCAAAAGAATGGTGTATATACTTTGCAAGATCCATTAGATCCGGATCATCCGAATGTAGCGAAATGCTTGCAGCAAGCAGGATATCAAACCGCTATATTCGGTAAATGGCATTTGCATGCGGAACCTACAGGTTTGATTATTACAATATCTTGCCTGGACAGGGCCGTTATAATGACCCGATGCTTATAGAAAAAGGTACATGGGGGAATGATCCGCATGCGAATCCCCGAACGGGTAAAGTGTATAAAGGGCATTCTACCGACGTGATAGGAAGTGAGGCTATCAAATATATGGAAAATCGAGATAAGAGCAAGCCTTTCTTTATGATGTGCCATTTCAAGGCTCCTCACAGGCCGTGGACACCCGCTGAGCGTTTCAAGGATTTATTGAAAGATGTAACGATCCCGGAGCCGGAGAACTTATTGGACACATATGAGGGCAAGGGAGAGTATGCGGAGTTGCTACGGATGAGCATGGAGCATTTGAGACAGACGGATGTGAAAACGGATATACCTACGGATATGAGCCGTGATGAGTTGCGCCATTGGGCTTATCAATTGTATATTAAAGATTATTTGCGCTGTATCGCTGGTATTGATGAAAACGTAGGGCGTATCTTGAACTATTTGGATGAGCAAGGATTGGCGGAAAACACGGTTGTCATCTATACCGGAGACCAAGGATTCTTTTTGGGGGAACATGGTTGGTTTGATAAACGATTGATGTATGAGGAATGCTTGCGTATGCCGTTTGTTATCCGTTATCCGAAAGAAATCAAACCCGGCACGGATAATAAGGATATAACATTGAATATCGATTTCGCTCCTCTATTTTTGGATTATGCCGGAGTGGACAAGCCTAGCCAAATGCAGGGAGAAAGTTTCCGCTCGAATTTGAGAAATGAGACCCCGGCTAATTGGAGACAGGCTATGTATTACCGCTATTGGATGAATGCGGATAACGACCATAACGTGACAGCCAACTATGGTATCCGTACGGATCGCTATAAATTGATATTCTATTATGGAGAGTCGTTGGGAATGACCGGGACCAAGAATGAGTCCAGAACTCCCGAATGGGAATTGTATGACTTGAAAGAGGATCCAATGGAAATGAAGAACCTGTATCACGACCCATCGAAAAAGGCGTTGATTAAAGAGTTGAAGACAAAACTGTTGGAATTGAAACAACAATATGACGATGAGGATAGTAAATATCCGACTATGGCTGAGGTAGCCCGGAAGTATTATTGGTGATAATTTCTGTTTTTTGTACGTTTGTGTAATTTTAAAATTTTGAATACATGAAGAATGCGATTAACTATGGGGTCTTCTTAGCCCCTGCCCTTTTGTTCTCCGCATGTGGAGTCGGGCAAAAAGAAGTGGCAGAGAAGCCGCTTAATATCATCCATATCATGACGGATGATCATTCGTATCAAACTATTAGCGCTTATGGACATGCGCTAGGTAAATTGGCACCAACACCAAATTTAGATCGTTTGGCTGCAGAAGGAATGTTGTTCCGGCAAGCTTTCGTAGAGAATTCTCTGTCTACTCCTAGCCGTGCTTGTTTGATGACCGGTCTTTACAGTCACCAAACGGACAAAGACAGTTAGGAAAAGGTATTGATACGACAAAAGTATTCTTCTCTGAAATCTTACAACAGCACGGTTATCAGACAGGTGTTGTCGGTAAATGGCATATGCAATGTGAGCCGAAAGGTTTTGATTATTATCATGTGTTATGGGATCAAGGAGATTATTATAATCCGGAGTTTAAAAGCAAAGAATCGAATGGCAAGTATGTAAAAGAAGAGGGATATGCGACGACCCTTACGACCGATCACGCTATCGAGTTTTTGGAAGAGAGGGATAAGGATAAGCCTTTCTGCCTGCTGGTTCATCATAAGGCTCCACATCGTAACTGGATGCCGGATACAAAATATATGGATTTATATGAGGATGTAGAGTTCCCATATCCAGATACTTTCAATGATAATTATGCCACTCGTTGCGATGCCGCACGTACACAAGAGATGAGTATAGACAAAAATATGACTTTGGTTTATGATTTGAAGGTAGATGAGCTTAAAGATAAGGAGGCTTATAAAAAGGAATGGAATATTGATGGCTGGCAGGCCTCTTTGGATCGTATGACCCCGGAACAACGGGAGGTTGGATCGCTTCTTATAAGCCCCGCAACGAAAAATTCATTAACGAGAACCTGAAAGGCGAGGATTTGGTTAAATGGAAATATCAACGTTATATCAAGGATTACGTACGTTGCATCAAATCTATTGACGATGAGGTGGGGCGTTTGATCGCCTATTTGGAAAAAGAAGGCTTATGGATAATACCGTGATCGTTTATACCTCGGATCAAGGTTTTTACATGGGTGAACATGGCTGGTTCGACAAACGTTTCATGTATGAGGAATCTTTCCGTACGCCGTTGATTGTCCGTTATCCTGCTAAAATCAAGGCGGGAAGTGAATGTACAGCCTTAGTACAGAACATTGACTATGCCCCCACTTATCTGGATATAGCCGGTATCGAGAAACCTGATTATATGGTAGGAACTTCTTTAGTTCCCTTGTTTGGAGGCGAGACACCAAAAGATTGGCGCAAGTATCTGTATTATCATTATTATGATTATCCAGCTATCCATATGGTACGTCGTCACGATGGCGTGCGTGACAGTCGTTATAAATTGATCCATTTCTATGGAGAGAAGAATGAGCATAATGACGCGATTAATTGCAACGAGCTTTACGATTTGCAAAGTGATCCGAATGAACTGAATAATTTATACGATAATCCGGAATATGCCGATATCCAAACTCGCCTGCAAGCACATTTAGATAAGTTCCGTGCAGACCAGAAAGTTGACGAATATTAAGGCGCTAACTCTGTAAAATCATTTATTTTGTGTAAGTTTGGCGGATAGAAAGAATCATTCACCTAAAATACGATCGTGAAATGAAACTCAATTTATCCGCCAGATTTTTAATGCTGGCCCTGCTTTGTGGTTCTTGCGTATTGAACACGCCAAAGGAGGAGCTTGAATACAACGGAATGAATACGCTACAGATATCAAATGTAGATGATTTGATATCTTTCTACCAATATGCCGATGACCGAATTCCTTTAATTAGCGGACACCGAGGTGGACGGGGAAAAGGCTATCCTGAGAACAGTATGGAAACCTTTGAAAATACCCTCTCTTATACTCCTGCCACGTTTGAGATAGATCCGAGGTTAACCAAAGATAGTGTTATCGTCCTTTTCCACGATGATACACTGGAGCGTACCAGTAATGGGACTGGGAAAGTTTCTGATTATACTTGGGAAGAATTGCAAAATTTCCGTTTGAAGGATCCCGAAGGAAATATCACAAACTATCGTATCCCGACTTTAGAGGATGCGATTCGTTGGGCCCGTGGAAAAACAATCCTAATCCTTGATAAGAAGGATGTTCCGATGGAGCGCACTGCTCAGTTGATTACCGATATGCAAGCGGAACCTTATGTAATGATTACGGTTCATGATGGTGCCTCGGCTCGTTTCTTTTACGAGAAAAATCCGAATTTCATGTTTGAGGCTTTTGTAAAAACGAAAGAGGCGGTTCAAGACTATGAGGATAACGGTATACCTTGGAACCATATCATGGCTTACGTAGGACCTAAGATTACCCCCGAAGTCCGTGAGGTGATCGATATGTTACATGAAAGAGGTGTCATGTGCATGATATCTACCGCTCCCTCCGACGATAAACTATCCACACCCGAAAGTCGTGCTGAAGCATACCGTATGATCATCCGTCAAGGCGTGGACATCATAGAGTCTGACCGACCTATAGAGGTTGCTGAAGCGATCTCTAGCTTGATTCCGGTTAGCAGTTCCAAAGGAAAGTTTTTCTCTACACTATAAACATAATCAATATAAGACATGAACAAAGAACTAGAAATGACTCCCAACGTATTAGTGGAGTTTTTACAAAAGCCAGCGTCCGAGTTTACGAAAGAGGACATTATCCGTTATATCTATGAGAAAGATATCCAGATGGTTAATTTTATGTATCCTGCAGGCGACGGACGTTTGAAAACACTAAACTTTGTAATCAACAATGCGGCCTATCTGGATGCGATCTTGACTTGCGGTGAGCGTGTGGATGGCTCTAGTCTTTTCTCGTTTATCGAGGCGGGAAGTAGTGACCTGTATGTGGTGCCCCGTTTCCGTACGGCTTTCGAGGATCCGTTTGCGGAATTACCTACGCTTACCATGCTTTGCTCATTCTTCAATAAGGATGGAGAACCCTTAGAAAGTTCCCCGGAATATACCTTGCATAAAGCTTGTAAGGCTTTTCATGAGGTGACGGGAATGGAATTTGAGGCAATGGGTGAATTAGAATATTACGTAATCGCACCGGATGAAGGCGTTTTCCCTGCTACCGACCAAAAAGGTTATCATGAATCCGCTCCTTACGCTAAGTTCAATGAGTTCCGGACGGAGTGCATGCACTGTATAGCGCAAGCCGGGGGACAAATTAAATATGGTCATTCGGAAGTTGGTAACTTTACGTTAAATGGTTTGATCTATGAGCAGAATGAGATCGAGTTCTTACCATGTCCTGCGGAAAATGCAGCGGATCAATTGATGATCGCAAAATGGGCGATCCGCAATCTAGCGCATGAATATGGATATAACATCACTTTCGCTCCGAAAATTACGGTGGGAAAAGCAGGTTCCGGTCTGCATGTCCATATGCGTATCATGAAAGATGGCAAGAATCAGATGTTAGCGAATGGTATCTTATCCGAAACCGCCCGTAAGGCTATCGCTGGAATGATGTGCTTAGCTTCCTCTATTACGGCTTTTGGAAATACGAACCAACCTCATATTTCCGCTTGGTTCCACACCAAGAAGCACCTACGAATATTTGTTGGGGAGATCGGAATCGTTCAGTTTTAGTTCGTGTTCCGCTAGGTTGGGCCGCAAAAACGGACATGTGTGCTTTGGCGAACCCATTGGAACCTGCCAGCCATTATGATACGAGCCAAAAGCAAACGGTCGAGATGCGCTCACCGGATGGCTCCGCTGATTTATACCAATTATTGGCAGGATTGGCAGTTGCGTGCCGCCATGGTTTTGAGATCAACGATGCTTTGGAGATCGCTGAGAAGACTTATGTAAACGTGAATATCATAAGGAAGAGAATCAAGATCGCCTAAAGACATTGGATCAACTCCCAGACAGTTGCGCAGCCTCAGCCGCCCGTTTAAGACAACAGCGTGCTGTTTTGAAAATATAATGTGTTTAGTCCGAGTATGATAGACGGCATCATCCATAAACTGGAATCTTATGATGACGCTTCTTTACGCAAGGACCTAGAGAATAATCCGGAAGAGATGTTGAAGCTGGTCAATACTTATTTCCATTGTGGCTGAAAATCCTTTTTATGGTTTCACAAGAGGGTGTGTCATGACACACCCTTTTTATGTCCTGCTTTCATCTCTTGAACTTTCCATTGTGTTTTTTTTGAATATCCGAGCACAAAAGAGACCATAAATTAAAACGAAAATATTCTAGAGAAGAAAAAAAGATATAATAGTAAAAAAACATGATAAAAAATTGTTATTTACAAATAAAGGCTTACCTTTGCCAACATCAAAACAAAATGATGTTATAAATTCATTTTGAAGTTATATGTTTTTCGAGTTTAACCTTGACTGTGAGCACAAAAGATTATCGCGAAGATCTTTTGAACGGTTGGATAGAGACGTCTATTTAGCCGTTTTTTCTTTTAGCCCTATTAATAAATCGGATCAGTCCGAAACCCGTGAATAGGTATGTTAAACATTGGACATTATATTCTAGCAAAATGAAGTTAACTTACTTTGGCCTTTTAATTAACTTATATCGGCAACGAAGTTAACTTACTTGCCTCATGAAGTTAACTTACTTTTGAAGTATAGTTTTTTCCTTGTATTACTTGCTTGCTTGCTTTTTTCCTTATCTTTGCATTAAGATTTAGAAACACAAAAATATTCATCTTTTATGAAACTCTGTATATAGCTACGCTCAACGAATAGCCCTATCCAATAAAGCTATTCAGCTATTTGACAAATACAGCTTTATTTGTCACGGAGATTTTATATCCTTTTATTTTATGGATTACGAAATAACATACTGCATAAAAGCGGTATGTTGTATCGCACTATTATACAGTTGAGCAATGAATTATACATATAAACAAATATGGCTCATCAACTTTCCTGTAATGATGAGCATCTTAATGGAACAATTAATCAATATTACGGATGCTGTTTTCTTAGGCCACGTTGGAGAGATAGAATTAGGAGCGTCCGCTATCGCCGGAATTTATTATTTGGCGATTTATATGCTTGGTTTTGGATTTAGCATTGGATTGCAAGTAATGGTAGCTCGAAGGAATGGAGAGCAAGATTACAAGGAAACCGGCAAGACCTTTTTTCAAGGCTTATTTTTCCTTTTGGGATTGGCTATCTTTCTTTACCTTCTCATTCATACGGTTTCCCCATTTATATTAAAGAAGCTGATCGTTTCCTCGGATATTTATCGAGCGGTAATCCTATACTTGGATTGGCGTAGCTTTGGATTGTTGTTTTCATTCCCATTTTTGGCGATACGTTCTTTTTTAGTGGGGATAACGCATACAAAAGCTCTATCTTGGGCTGCTGCCATAGCGGTATTAATCAATATTCCTTTAAATTTTTATTTGATATTCACTAGGGAATTAGGAATCTCGGGGGCGGCAATTGCCTCTTCTTTGGCAGAGATGGGCTCCTTTATGATGCTTTCCTTCTATATGTGGATACGATTGGATAAAAGAAAAATATGGGTTAAGGCCGGTCTATAATGGTAATTTACTTATAAAAGTCTTGAAGTTATCAACATGGAGTATGCTTCATGCGTTTATTAGTGTAGCCCCTTGGTTCTTGTTTTTCGTTTCAATTGAACATTTGGGAAAAATAGAGTTAGCGATTTCCAATATAACCCGGAGCGTATCGGCTATATTTTTTGTGATAGCGAATTCTTTTGCGCTTACAACAGGCTCATTAGTCAGTAATGCGATTGGTGCGGGAGAAGGGAAGGCACTATTTTCAATCTGTAGTAAAATTCTGAAATTAGGTTATGCCATAGGATTTCCCTTGGTTGCGATTGCTTTATTGTGTAATCGATGGATTATTGGTTTTTATACGAGTAATGAACTATTGATACAATTAGCTTTTGCCCCTTTTGTTGTAATGTTGTTGAATTACACTTTCGCTTTACCGGGTTATGTATATTTGAATGCTGTCGGAGGAACAGGAAAGACACAAATGACTTTCCTTTTTCAAGTTACGACAACAGCCATATATTTGGTTTATCTTTATTGGTTATGTCGCTACACGCAAGCTCCTCTCGCAATCTATTTAACAGCGGAATACGTCTTTGTAATTCTGTTGGCTACACAATCTATTTTTTATTTGAAAAAGAAACATTACTAAAAAACGAAAAAAGATGATGACTAAAATATATCCACGTACGGGAGATAAACAAACCGTATATCTAAATACCATTATACAAGATCCTCAAATAGTGGTTGGTGACTATACAATTTATAATGATTTTGTAAATGATCCTTTGCTATTCGAAAAGAATAGTGTCCTTTATCATTATCCCATCCATAAGGAGAGGTTAGTAATAGGTAAATTCTGCTCTATTGCTTGTGGAACAAGGTTTTTGTTCAATTGCGCCAATCACACGTTAAACTCTTTATCTACCTATACATTTCCTTTGTTTTATGAGGAGTGGAATTTAGAAAAGTCGAATGTGGTGTCGGCATGGGATAATAAAGGAGATATTATAATTGGTGACGATGTTTGGATTGGCTATGAAGCCGTGATTATGTCTGGAGTCCATGTTGGAAACGGGGCTATTATCGCAGCACGTGCAGTTGTTACAAAAGATGTCCCCCCTTATACAATAGTAGGGGGAACTCCTGCGAGAGAAATTCGGAAACGCTTTGATACGGATGTAATAAAACGATTGCTGATGTTGAAATGGTGGGATTGGCCTATAGACAAGATTCGCCAGTGTTTACCATACATTATGAATGGTGCTTTAGATGAGTTATTATCTATTGAGGATGACATATTTTCTGGGCTATGATCAATCCCCTTGCCCAATCGTATCCTAAAATAATTCTGTCTTGATAGTAAATATCTGCCCATTTTTGGAAAAAACGAGAGAAAAACTTCATACTGATTATCCATGAAGGTTCCTCACAGAATTCAAAAATATCGCCTCGGTCGCATAGAGGTTTCTTTCCGTCTCGATCGTATTGTTCATCAATTGCGGCATTTAAACGTCTTTGCGTCCCGGATGAAATGACACCGTTTGTGTATAGGCTCCAATAGAGCGAGCGCTCTCTATCCAAGATTCGTAGGCGTATGTCTGCCATTACGTCTTTGGTACGGACAGGCATTTCCGGATATATTTCTTTTTGAGGTAGGAACTGTTCGACAATACTCCAGTCTGTTGCTTCCAACGCTTCCTTCTGTTTCAAATCTTTTAGGTATTTTTTAGAACCTTCGTACAACTGTTCTTTTACGCTATAATCCAAAAGAAGCTTGGAGGACGGTATCTCTGCCAATCCCAATTTTTTTAGAAGCCAACCTATTGTAGTCGCATTTATTATCAAAATGAAAGAGATACAGAAGGTTTATTTAAAAAACAGTCGTATGTCCTCTTCCGAAAACAATATAGCGGTATTGACTAGTGCCAAATGGGAATATGCTTGAGGAAAATTCCCCAGTTGCTCCTTGGTTTCAAAATCAATGTCTTCACTGAAAAGTCCCAAGTGATTTGAATTATGAAGCATTTCCTCAAACAGACTACGTGCTTCTTCTTTTTCTCCAATGACATAAAGAGCACGAATGAGCCAGAACGTACAAATAGTAAAGGCGGAAGAGGGAAGTCCGAAATCATCATGAGATTTATAACGGTACATCAACCTTTGTAAAGTAACGCATTCTTTATCGCTTGCACAGTTTTATGGTAGCGTATGTCTCTCGGATCGATAAATCCGTACGGTTCCATTAACAACAAGGATGCATCAAGTCGGAATTACCGTAGGCTTGCGAGAAACTTTGCATCTCTTCTTTCCAACCGTTTTTCATGACATCTTCTCTGATTATGGCTGCTTCTTCCGACCAACGTCTCCGGTATGTCGGTTTGTTTAATAAATCTGCAATACGAGCTCCCCTGTCTAATGCGACCCAGCACATAACTTTGGAGGAAACAAAATGCTGTCCTTCTCCTCTAATTTCCCAAATGCCTTTGTCTGGTTTTTTCCAGTCAATCATCACATTCGTCAGGATACTTTTTACCATTTCCCACATATCTTCCACCTCGTCCAATGTACCGGGCATCAAACGATAGTATTGGTAGATCAGGTCCATTAAATAGCCGAACGAGTCATTTTGAAGCTGGTGGTAAGCATCATTACCGATCCGAACGGGTCGTGAGTTCTTATAACCGGAAAGATGTCCCAGAATAACTTCCGTCAATTTTCTTTCTCCGCGAATACCGTACATGATCTGGTAAGTATCGTGTTGAGAAACAAAAGTAGACTGGACAAATCTCATGAACCGCCTTGCGGCTTCCACATGGCCTATCTGGAACAAAGTTTCAATGGACATGGAGGCGTCGCGCAGCCAACAAAAACGATAATCCCAGTTACGGACTTCTCCGATCGTTTCCGGTAGGCTAGTTGTTATGGCCGCCAATACGGCTCCATTATAAAAAGACATCAATTTTAAAACTAGGAGACTTCGCTCAATGATATCGTTATAGACCGTAAACTTCTTGGTTCGGTCAGTCCAATTCAACCAATAAACCAGTGTCCGGCAGTATTCCAGTTTCTCACGCTCAATGTTGACGGGTATTACTTTCTCGTTATATGAAAGTAGCAAGAACTCGTCCTTAACCAGTACGATTTCTTTCTGTTCCAAGATGTTGTGCAAAGGTAGAGAGGAATAAAGATATTGCCTATCTTTGCTGTTAGAAGTAGAGTAGGTCTCTATATATTCCGAGGTCGTGTTGAAAATTGTCTTTCCACGGGCATAGTCCGGAGCCGGCTCATAGTTGATTTTAAAACGGGGAGTACCTTTGATTCTGCGGATATATCGGTAGATCTCTGCCGGACGATAACAATTGCTCGCATCGCTCAGATGGTAACAAGGCATGAAATCTACAACGGCAAATTCATTTTCTTCTGATACGAAGTTGGTCGAAAGAATATTTGTATGAGGAACATACGATTGCGATATTTGATAATCCGGAGAAACCTCGAAGCCGAAATATCCCCCTTTCTCCCGATCGAGCAATGACGCAAAGATGGAAGGTGAGTCGAAGTTAGGGAAACATAACCAATCTATACTGCCTTTATCCGAAATCAAAGCCGCTGTGCAGCAATTTCCTATTACTCCGTAATTTAACTTGTCCATAAAAATTATTTTTTATTTGTCCACAATCCTTTAAAAAAATTAACGGTGGCTTTCAGTTGACCTTTTATGCTTCTGGAAGTCGTTCCGTAACTAACACCTTCACCCGACAGTTCTTCCAAAAAAGGCAATACTTCTTCCTGCGAGGCAGATTGTATTTGGCTTTTTCAGATACAATTCCAACTTTAACTGTTATGGCGGATACAGGAAGAGCCCGGAACATATCCTCATCCGTCGTGTCATCTCCCATTGCTAGTATAAAATCATAGCGGGAAGCCAATAATAGGCGATCTACTTCCGAACCTTTTGTGCATTCTGGAGATTTTATTTCCACGACTTTGTTGCCCTGCATGATTTGTAATCCCTTTTTCAGGCAAACAGGCATTATAGCCTTTGTTAGCTGTTGCGCTCTCAGCTCTCCCAGCCAGGCGTCCGATTCTCTATAATGCCAGGCAAGAGCAGCTTCTTTTGTCTCAAGATGAGAGTACGGGGTTTTGCTTACAAACAAATTTAGAATAAACAATAGCTCCGAATCCCACTCTCGATTGCCTATGTTTTTATGCCATGCGCCTTTTTCCTTGTAAAATGCACCATGCTCGGCGGCAAAAGACAGAGGAAGATCTCCCAGCCATTTCTCCAATGTATAGTGGTCCCGCCCGCTATTAATGGTTACATGATTCCGAGAGTCGGAACAAAAACGCTGTAACAGGTCTCGTAATGCAGGTGTTGGAACTGCATCTTCCGGATGATTTTTGAATGCAGTTAATGTTCCGTCGTAATCCAGCAAAATCAAGCGCTTTTTCGCTTGGTCATATAATGTTTTGATTTCGTTCTGGTCTTGTGCGGAGATCTTTTTCTTTTGTAATCGTTTGTTTTTCTCTGCGGTCTGCCGCCATTCTCTCATGAAATCCGCAGCCCATTTGTTTACGGTTTGAACCGAAAGGATGGCTTGCATTCGCTGAAGCCTTTCTCTTTGTTCCTCCAATGGCATTTTCAATGCACGGCAAATGGCTTGTTCGATCTGGTCCGTGTCGTTTGGATTAATCAATAAAGCATCAGACAATTCAACCGAAGCACCGGCCATTTCACTTAAAATGAGTACCCCCGGATTATCTTGTTTGGTAGCGACATACTCTTTTGCCACAAGATTCATACCATCGCGCAAAGGGGTTACCAAGGCTATATCGGCAACATAATACATCGCTACCAATTCCTCAAAAGAGAAACCGTGATAAAAATAACATACCGGAGTCCAATTCATGGTAGAGTAAGTTCCATTGATAGAACCGATCTCCTCGTCTATTTTGGTTTTCAATTCGGCATAACTGCCTACATGGTCGCGAGAGGGGACGATAACCATCGCCAATGTCACTTTCCCGTGATATTCCGGATGATTTTTCAAAAAAGAGGCGAATCCGTAAAGACGGTGCAATATTCCTTTGCTGTAATCCAGTCGGTCTACCGATATGATTAACTTATGATCTCCAAATAGAAGTCGTGTTTTCTCCACTGCGTGGTGGACTTTGTCATCAGCTATCACATTGTGATAAAGATCATAGTTTATCCCCATCGGTAATGCATCCACACGGGTTACACGATCATTCATTTGAACTTCATCCAGATTGAAATTCTTATGAAGGACGCGTTCCGTCGCACTGATGAAATGACGCATATAATCGTGAATGTGAAAAGCGACAAAGTCGGCTCCCAAAAGTCCGTTCAGGATCTCGACCCTTTCGGGCAGGATCCGGAAAAGTTCATGTGAAGGAAACGGAATATGGTGGAAATACCCGATATGAAGGTTGGGAAACTTCTCACGGAGCATGCCCGGCAACAGCATTAACTGATAGTCCTGTACCCAAACCCAATCATTAGGTTCAACTATCCGAGATATCTCTTCACAAAAAACAGCATTGACTTCCCTATATGATTCCCAAAAGTTCTTTTTATATAACGTATAAGCAAAAAAGTAATGACAGAGGGGCCATAGGTACTGTTGCTATATCCTTCGTAGTAATTTTCATACTGCCTGTCGGATAAGAATACCGGATGATAATTATTCTTTTCCAATTGACTGCAAATGTCATCTTTTTCCGTCTTTTGTTCTACGCAGACGCCAGGCCAACCGATCCAATGTTTTTCACAATCAACGTCCAATGACTTCAAACCTGTAGCCAGCCCTCCTTCGCTCCGTGAAAAAACAAATTTTCCATCGGAGGAACGTGTAACTTTTACAGGCAACCTATTCGAAATGATAAATAATCTCATATTTGAAATATTATATACAACACAAAGCAAAATCCATACCAATTTGTATTTGTTATTGATAAACAGATGTTTGCAAATAGGGAAGCCTAAGTAATATTACCAAAATGAAAAAGTGTTTTTCATTTTAGTTGGTTTTTTTTACTTTCAATTTAGAATTAATATTTTTAATTGATTGATATATAGTGATTTATGTTTATTGTTCTTAAATTGGTCTGATTTTGGCATTATCTTTATCAGTTTAGATTTCCGAAGAAGTATCATTAATATTCATCTTCGGTTGTCTGCTATAAGAAACAATGTAGAACAACAAAGAAACAAAATGGTATTTTTTATTTATCAGTTAGGCTCGCTTGCCTCTGTATGGGCAATCAGCAATTTAATAAAAAAAGATGTTCCTCAAAGGATCAAAAACAAGATTATCGTTCTGTTACTAGTAACAAGCTGGATTGGTGTTTTTGGATATTTTTTCATTTTGAAAAACAGGATTGAAAAATGGTGGCCTTGCAAGAAGTATTTGGTTGCCCATAGAAGGATATAAGTTTCATATTATATATTATTGCAATTAAAGTTGTTTTATGTGTACCAAAATCTTTTTCTCCATTCATTATGTAAAGATTTGAATTGTTTTTTCTTTTTGAGCCGTGGATATAATTTATTCACGGCTTATTTAAAGGATTTGATTTCAAAAATTAGGATACAAATGGAAAAGAATATGCGGATGAAATTTTTGAAGCAACGGATAACGGTAATATTACTGTTAGTGGCTAGCGTATGTATATGTGGTAACATCAATGAATTCTATTTCTTCGAAAATGATTATTATTTTAAATATCTGCTGAATACTTTTACAGGAATCATCCTTTTGACAGGAATTGCCTATTTATGCTATCCTCAAAAGAATACAAATCAGGAAAATGAATTGGTGCTGAATGAATACAAACTGGTGTATGAAACGGAGTCTACCGCATCGCAATATTTTATTTCTGATACAGAAGCTTGGAACACATTAAGAAAACAATTGAAAACAACAGCTCAGGGACATGCTATTTTATATATCAGCGAAAGTTGCGAATTGCCTATAATCAATAACACGATTTTAGCTAAAAAAGAAATTTCGATTGTTGGAAGCCTGTCTGTGCAGGGCAGATATCTAAAGATTTTGGTGAGATTTAAAGTGACCATAAAAAATATATGGCAGCCATAAAACGATGTCCATGGAAAGGAAATGTCAATTATCTGAAAATACGGGGAATAATATTGAATTGGACCTAATCAGCGTTGAAAAACACCTCATTCAGAAAGTTCTCCAACATACCAACGGATACAAACCCGAAGCAGCTCGTCTTCTTGGGATAGGCTTAACCACACTTTATAGGAAGATGGAAGCCTATGGACTATAATGTGGAACACTTTGTTCTTGCATACCCGGTAGGTTACCTAAAACAGGCAGCTTGCCTTTTTTATATACCTTTTCAAAATGAAAATATCTTTTTCCTTTTGAAAAGGATTGAGCATATTACATAATAATATTATTTTTTGATTATATAGCTGATAAACAATGCATTGTGCAAGAACTCGATTTTTTGGCACAGCTTTGGCATATAGTAGGGTGGAAAACAAATAAATAGTATTAACAATTAAAAAAGACAAGTATGGAAGATACGTTATCATTTTTGTTCTTGTGTGCTACCGGTGTAGCATGCTATTGGTTTTTCTTCAAGTGTGTGGACTGGTTTGAGAAAATTTAATGTAAGAAAGGAGAATTAAATTATGTTTTTAGCACTGTTTATACTTTGCTTATTGATCTTCGGGTATTTGATGTATGTCCTAATTAAGCCCGAAAAGTTTTAATGGTAATTAGTTTTTTTAAGTGAAAAGATGAATACAGAAATTTTAGGTGTAGCATTGCAGATATTGCTACTGCTGGTTATCAGTTACCCGCTGGGAAAGCATATCGCCAAAGTGTATAAGGAGGGAAACGACTGCATGCGTTTCATGGCTCCAATTGAAAGATTTATTTACAAACTGGCGGGTATCAACCCCAATGAAGAGATGGATTGGAAGGCATTCTTGAAATCTCTGCTTATTATAAACGTATTTTGGTTCTTCTGGGGTATGATCCTGTTGGTATCGCAAGGATATCTTCCTTTGAATCCTGATGGGAACAGCGGACAAAGTCCAGATTTGGCGTTCAACACGTGTATTAGTTTCATGGTTAACTGTAACTTGCAGCACTATAGCGGAGAAAGCGGTTTGACTTATTTTACACAGTTGTTCGTCATCATGTTGTTCCAGTTCATCACTGCTGCAACAGGTATGGCTGCCATGGCTGGAATTATGAAATCGATGGCCGCCAAAACAACTAAAACAATCGGCAACTTCTGGCACTATTTAGTGATCAGCTGTACACGTATCCTTTTCCCGATGTCTCTGATCGTGGGTTTCATCCTGATCATACAAGGTACGCCGATGGGCTTCGACTCCAAAATGACAATCCCGACATTGGAAGGAGCTGAACAAACTGTTTCACAAGGTCCTACAGCTGCAATCGTTCCGATTAAACAGTTAGGTACGAATGGTGGTGGTTACTTCGGAGTAAACTCCTCTCACCCATTGGAAAACCCGACTTACCTGACCAATATTGTAGAATGCTGGTCTATTCTGATCATTCCGATGGCATTGGTATTTGCTTTGGGATTTTATCTGAAACGTAAAAAGTTAGGTTATGTGATCTATGGTGTGATGCTGTTTGCTTATCTTTTGGGGGTATTCTGTAACGTTCACTATGAGATGGCAGGTAACCCGAAAATCGACGAGATGGGTATCGACCAGTCTTGCGGTGCTATGGAAGGTAAGGAAACCCGTCTGGGTCCGGGCGCAACCGCTTTGTGGTCTGTGACTACGACCGTCACCTCTAATGGTTCCGTTAACGGTATGCACGACAGTACAATGCCTCTTTCCGGTATGGTGGAGATGTTGAACATGCAGATCAATACATGGTTTGGTGGTGTCGGCGTAGGTTTCATGAACTACTATGCATTCTTGATTATAGCCGTATTCATCAGCGGTTTGATGGTCGGACGTACGCCGGAATTCTTAGGTAAAAAGGTAGAAGCCCGAGAAATGAAGATTGCGACGATCGTTTCGTTGGCTCACCCGTTCGTGATTTTGATCTTTACGGCTATCTCTTCCTACGTATGGGTATATGCCCCTGAATTCGTAGAGAGCGAGGGTGGCTGGTTGAACAACCCCGGTTTCCATGGTTTCAGTGAAATGTTATATGAATATACTTCTTCTTCTGCTAACAACGGTTCCGGTTTTGAAGGATTAGGCGACAATACCTATTTCTGGAACTACACTTGCGGTTTGGCACTGATCATTTCACGTTATTTGCCAATTGTCGGACAGGTAGCTATTGCAGGTCTTTTGGCAAACAAGAAGTACACTCCGGAAAGTGCGGGTACATTAAAGACTGATACGGTTACATTCGGTGTGATGACATTCTGCGTAATCGTCATCGTTGCTGCCTTGTCATTCTTCCCGGCACAAACATTAGGCCCGATCGCCGAATATTTTAGTATTTACTAATTGACAGATTAAGAAGATGAGAAATAACAAAACTGCTTCTTTATTTCCAAAGGAGCTCGTTATAGAAAGTTTGAAGCAATCATTCGTTAAGTTGAATCCACGGATGATGTTCCGTAACCCGATCATGTTTATCGTGGAGGTGGTGACGTTCGTCATGTTGTTTGTTACGATTTGGGCTGCTGCCACCGGTGATACAACGCAAGGATCTTTCGGTTACAATATCTTAGTGTTTATTGTATTGTTCGCCACATTGCTTTTCGCCAACTTCGCAGAGGCGATTGCAGAGCACGAGGCAAGGCTCAGGCCGACAGTTTGCGTAAGACCCGGGAAGAAACTCCTGCCAAATTGTGTGTCGGTAACAAGATCGAAACGGTCAGTTCTTCTCAGTTGAAGAAAGGCGACATCTTTATTTGTGAAGCCGGCGACACGATTCCTTCCGATGGTGAAATTATCGAAGGTCTGGCTTCTATCGATGAAAGCGCCATCACAGGTGAATCTGCTCCGGTGATCCGTGAAGCGGGTGGAGACAAGAGTTCTGTAACAGGCGGTACGAAAGTATTGTCCGACCAGATCAAGGTGAAAGTGACGACCGAACCGGGTGAAAGTTTCTTGGATAAGATGATCGCCTTGGTGGAAGGCGCTTCTCGCCAGAAAACTCCGAACGAAATCGCCTTGACAATCTTGCTGGCAGGTTTTACATTGGTATTCGTTGTTGTTTGCGGTACCTTGAAACCATTTGCTGATTATTCCAACACGACGATTACGATCGCAGCCTTTATCTCTTTGTTCGTTTGTTTGATCCCGACTACGATCGGTGGTTTGTTATCTGCCATCGGCATTGCCGGTATGGATCGTGCGTTGTCTGCTAATGTAATCACCAAATCCGGTAAGGCGGTTGAAACAGCCGGTGACATTGATACTTTGTTGCTCGACAAGACCGGTACGATCACGATCGGTAACCGTAAAGCAACCCAATTCTATCCGGTATCCGGCATTGACGAACACTCTTTTGTACAAGCTTGTCTACTGTCCTCTCTTTCTGACGATACACCCGAAGGTAAGTCAATCGTGGAACTGGGACGTGAAAAAGGTGTACGTGTACATGATCTGAATACATCCGGATCAAAGATGATCAAGTTTACGGCAGAAACTAAATGTTCAGGGGTGGATTTGGCAAACGGTACTCGCATCCGTAAAGGAGCTTTTGATGCTATTCGTAAGATGAGTGAGGCTGCCGGCAACAAATATCCGAAAGAAGTGGCCGATTTGGTTCAGAAGATCACGAGTAACGGCGGTACTCCGCTGGTTGTTTCACAGGATGATTTCATCATTGGTGTGATCGAGTTACAGGATATCATCAAACCGGGTATCCAAGAACGTTTTGAACGTTTGCGTAAGATGGGTGTGAAGACGGTAATGGTAACCGGTGATAACCCGTTGACCGCAAAATATATCGCTGAAAAAGCCGGTGTAGACGATTATATCGCCGAAGCCAAACCGGAAGACAAGATGAACTATATCCGTAAGGAACAGGAAAACGGTAAGCTGGTCGCATGATGGGGGACGGTACGAACGATGCCCCGGCCTTGGCTCAGGCAAACGTTGGTGTCGCAATGAACAGTGGTACGCAGGCTGCCAAGGAAGCTGGTAATATGTTGATTTGGACAACGACCCAACGAAACTGATCGAGATTGTCGAAATCGGTAAACAGTTGCTGATGACTCGCGGTACGCTGACTACTTTCAGTATCGCTAACGACGTGGCCAAGTATTTCGCTATCGTACCAGCTCTGTTCATGGTTACGATCCCGGCATTGGCCCGATGAACATCATGCACCTGCACAGTCCGGAATCAGCGATCCTAAGTGCGATCATCTTTAATGCGATCATCATCCCGATTCTGATCCCTCTGGCATTACGTGGTGTGGCTTATAAACCGATCGGTGCTTCCGCATTGCTTCGTCGCAACTTGCTGATCTACGGTTTGGGCGGTGTAATTGCCCCGTTCATTGGTATCAAGTTGATAGATATGATTGTAAGTTTATTCATGTAAAAGTAAAATCAATATTAAAAACTTCCTCCCTCTGTATGAAGATAGGAGGAAGGTTAAGAAAATAAAACAATAATTCATTATGATATCAAATCTTTTTAAATCATTAAGACTGACAATTGCATTTTGTTTGTTCTTCAGTGTTTTCTACATCTTCGTTTTGTGGTTGTTTGCCCAAGTGGCAGGACCGAATAAAGGTAATGCTGAACTGGTTACATTGAATGGAAAAGTAGTGGGGGCCGCCAACGTTGGTCAGAATTTCACGCAAGATATTTATTTCTGGGGACGTCCTTCCCATGCTGGTGATGGTTACGATGCATCCAGTTCGGCAGGTAGTAACAAGGGACCTTCCAATGAAGAACATTTAGCTTTGTTGGAAGAACGTATTGATACATTCTTGGTTCATCATCCTTACCTAACCCGTGAAAAAGTTCCGGCTGAAATCATCACAGCCAGCAGTTCCGGTTTGGATCCCCATATCTCACCGAAAGCGGCTTATGCACAGGCCAAACGTGTAGCGGACGCTCGTGGATGGTCGGAAGAAAAGGTCATGGGTATCGTCAATTCTCATGTTGAGAAACCGTTATTGGGTATGTTCGGAACGGAGAAAGTAAATGTATTGAAATTAAATGTTGCGCTTGATCAAGCATCAAATAACAAATAACAAATTTTAATAAGTCAATTAGATTTAGGTTATGAAATCATTCGTAAAAAAGTAGCAGCTTGGCAGTTGTATTCTCAATGGCATCTTCTACGTTGCTAATGCACAGGAAGAGGATGGTAAAGTAAGTTTTTCTGTACAGGGAGATTTGGTAAGTTCCTATATTTGGCGTGGTTTCTACCAGACTGGTGCTAGCTTCCAGCCGACACTATCACTGGGGGTAGGTAATTTCTCTTTGACAGCCTGGGGATCTACCGATTTTCAGGGAGCAAACTCTACATCTATCCTGCGGCTAAAGAGATAGATTTAACGGCAGCGTATACATTCGGATCAGCTGGTCCTACATTATCTGTCGCTAGCTTATGGTGGGCAGGGCAAGGCTCTTGCCGTTATTTTAACTTCAAAAGCCATGAAACAGATCACCATTTTGAAGCAGGTTTGGCTTACACTTTGCCTATTGAGAAGTTACCTTTGTCTATCACTTGGAATTTCATGTTTGCCGGTCAAGACAAAGATGAAAATGGAAACCAAAACTATTCTTCTTATGTGGAGGTGAATTTTCCATTCACAGTGAAGGGCATCGATCTGAATGCAACTTGTGGTGTTCTTCCGTATGATGCGGGAATAACTACGTATGGAGGTGATGTAAATAGTGGATTTGCAGTAACGAATGTTGCATTGAAAGCAACGAAAGATATCAAAATCACGGATTCTTTCTCATTACCTATTTTTACACAGGCAATTTGGAACCCTCGCATGGAGGATGCCCATCTTGTCTTGGGAATTTCTTTAAGACCTTGATATAATAATACGCATGGACCGAGAACAAAGTGTACAACATTTTTTAGATTTGTTGAAAAAGTCTCGTCGTGGCAATTTTAAAATCTACATCGCATGATTGCCGGTGTAGGTAAATCGTATCGGATGCTATCAGATGCCCACCAATTACTGGAAAGCGGTATCGATATCAAGATCGGTTATATAGAAACACATGGGCGAGTCGAGACGGAGGCATTGGTGGAAGGATTGCCTATCATCCCCCGCCGCAAGATATTTTATAAAGGAAAAGAGATCGAAGAGATGGACTTGCAGTCGATTCTCAGTATCCATCCTGAAGTTGTCATCGTTGACGAATTGGCTCATACCAATGTCGAAGGCAGTAAGAACGAAAAGCGTTGGCAGGATGTCATGGATATACTGGATGCCGGTATCAGTGTGATCACGGCGGTCAATATTCAGCATATAGAAGGACTTAACGAGATGGTGCAGGACGTGGTTGGCATTGAGGTCAAGGAACGTATTCCTGATATCGTACTGGAGCAGGCTGATGAAGTGGTCAACATAGACCTTACCGCTGACGAATTGCTGGCTCGGTTAAAAGCAGGAAAAATATACAAACCCGATAAGATACAAACAGCATTAAATAATTTCTTTAAGGCTGAACATATTCTTCAGCTTAGGGAGTTGGCATTGAAAGAGGTAGCTTTGCGGGTAGAAAAAAAAGTGGAGAATACCATTCCGGAGAATCTCGGTGTACGCCACGAAAGGTTTATGGCCTGCATCAGCAGTAATGAGAAAACTCCCCGTAAGATCATACGGAAAGTCGCACGGTTGGCAACCCGATATAATTCCAAGTTTTTGTACTGTATGTACAAACCCCAAGAGAAAGTTCCGACAGGATTCCGTTGGCAAGTCAAAGGCATTTGCTTAACCATTTCAAGTTGGCAACGGAACTTGGAGGAGAAATCATTCAAGTGCAATCCCCACATATAACGGATGCGATCGTACAGATTTGTAAAGAAAAGCAAATCAGTACGCTATGTATCGGACGACCAGCTTTAAAATATCCTTCCGCTATCCTTGCATGGTTCACTATCGGAACATGTTAGAAGAGTTGGCTCAATTAGGCATTGATTTAATAATATTAGCATAAAAATCCTTCCATGAATATGAATATAAAAACAAAGTT
>ENA-OQCK01000246-OQCK01000246.1-human-gut-metagenome-genome-assembly--contig:-NODE-246-length-32359-cov-3.558234_pt1 | contig 32359 bp, 40 predicted proteins | sample MGYA00242498_ERZ504578 | MGnify/ENA primary metagenome ERZ504578 (study PRJEB26092, sample SAMD00036229) | human gut metagenome | host: Homo sapiens | study: EMG produced TPA metagenomics assembly of...
AACAGTACATCAATCAAAGCATTGAAACCAGGACCGGTAGAAATAGGATATTGGATAGGAACAACTTTAGAGCCATAAGCTTCTTTTAATTGTTCCAGGATATTATCATAGTCGCATTTTCGTTATCAAGCTGGTTGACTAGAAAAATAACAGGTTTATTCAGTTTTTCTGTATATCGGAAATGATTTTGCGTACCGACTTCGACGCCGTATTGGCCATTAAGAAGAATAATTGCTGTGTCGGTCACATTTAATGCAGTTACAGTACTGCCTACAAAGTCGTCCGAGCCCGGACAATCTATAATATTGAGTTTTTTATTGTTCCATTCTACGTGGAGAACGGTGGAGAAAACGGAGTAACCATACTCTTGTTCAACAGGGAAATAATCACTAACAGTGTTTTTTGCGGCAATAGATCCGCGACGTTTTATAACACCACTCTCGAAAAGCATCGCTTCCACGAGAGTGGTTTTCCCAGAGCCAGAACTTCCCAACAAGGCAATGTTCTTGATTTCATTAGTCTGATATACTTTCATAATACACAAGATTTAAATAATTACTTAGTATGACTCACATACCATTCATTTAGTGTTGCGCAAATTAGGGATTTATTGGGGGAAAACAACATTTAGGGCAGTGTTACTAAACAATGTTATGTAGCATATACTTAACATGAACAATTCCGCTTAGTATAAATTTGCTTCCTCAACAGAAACAATTTAATAGTTCATTACCTATTCGGAAATATTCATATACAGCGGTGTTTTGTGTTAAGAGAAAACAATTCTTTGATATATTATCCGATAATAGTCTTACTTTTGCACCTACAAAACTCAAACAGCATAGCTATGGCAGGTATCTATCTTCATATTCCTTTCTGCAAGACCCGTTGCATCTATTGTGATTTTTACTCAACTACCCGTAGTGAACTAATAACACGCTATATACATGCCCTATGCAATGAACTGGAAATGAGGAAAGAATATTTGAAAGAGGAAAAGATAGAAACTGTTTATTTCGGCGGCGGCACTCCTTCCCAATTAGGAGAAGAAGATTTCCAACAAATATTTAAAGCCATACAAAAGCATTACGGACTGGAAGATTGCCGGGAGATTACCCTGGAAGCCAATCCGGACGATTTATCCAAAGAATACCTGCAAATGCTATCGGCTCTTCCCTTCAACCGCATCAGTATGGGAATACAAACTTTCGATGACGCAACTCTCAAATTATTGAAACGCCGCCATAATGCTCGGACTGCCACCGAGGCCGTCCGCAGATGCCGGGAAGCCGGTTATCAAAATATCAGTATCGACCTCATATACGGACTGCCGGGAGAAACCAAGGAACGGTGGAGAAGGATCTTCGACAAGCTATCAGCCTGAATGTAGAACACATTTCCGCTTATCATCTGATTTATGAAGAAGATACACCTATATATAATATGTTGAAGCAACATCAAATATGTGAAGTAGACGAAGATTCCAGTCTGGAGTTTTTCACGCTACTGATAGAATATCTTCAAAAGGCAGGATACGAACACTACGAAATATCCAACTTCTGTCGTCCCGGCTACTATTCCCGTCACAACACTTCATATTGGAAAGGAATTCCTTATTTAGGATGCGGACCTTCTGCACATTCTTTCAATGGAACAACACGCGAATGGAACATTTCTTCTATCGACCGCTATATAAAAGGTATTGAAGAAGGGCAACGGGTCTTCGAAACCGAGTATCTCGGCCCGACCACCCGTTACAACGAATTTATTATCACCACCATGCGTACCGTATGGGGTACCCCCATAGAAAAGCTAAAACAACTGTTCGGGATTGAGATGTGGGAGTATTGCCGGAAAATGGCAACTCCCTACCTGAAAAACGGCAAATTGGAAGAATACGAGGGCGCTTTACGCCTGACCCGTGAAGGATTTTCATTTCCGATAGTATTATGAGCGATTTACTCTGGGTAGACTAAAAAACTAAGCTATAAGCCGATGACCGAATCTGAAGTTAGAAAGTTATTACGGCAAATGAAGGAGCAGGATTCGCAAACTGCTTTCCGCGACTTCTACGACATGACTTATGACCGTCTTTTCCGTATTGCCTACTATTACGTAAAGCAAGAGGAATGGTCACAAGAAATCGTACTTGATGTTTTTCTCCGACTCTGGAAACAACGGGACACACTGCTCGATGTAAGAAACATCGAGGATTATTGTTTCATTCTAGTCAAAAACGCTTCACTCAACTATCTGGAGAAGGAATCAAAGTACACCACTGTCCATTCTTCTTGCTTGCCGGAACCGCAGGAACAAAGTTGTTCACCCGAGGAGACATTAATTACCGAAGAATTATTCGCTCTTTACGTCAAGGCGCTTGACCGCTTGCCGGAACGTTGCCGTGAAGTCTTCATCCGTATCCGAGAGGAACATCAAAGTTATGCCCAAGTAGCCGAGGAGCTCGGTATTAGCACCAAAACCGTAGATGCCCAACTTCAGAAAGCTGTCAGCCGGTTGAAGGAAATGATTGCAAGCAGTCAGATAGAAAGTTATTAAGAAGAAAATGGAATACGTTTATATTTAACCTTTATTTACTAAATACGAATAGGGAAATTCTGGTTACCTCCGGTCTTTATCAACAAATAAACCGAATAGAATATGAAGTATACCGATACAGAATTGGAAACGATACTAAGCAAGCTCATCGCTTCCACACGCTCGCCACGTGGGCGCTTTTCAGCAGTAGCCAGCTATCCGCAGTTGGAAAAGCGACTAAAACCACATATCCGGTGTTTATTCCCGACGCGTATGCGTATATTGGCAGCAGCGGCAGCTGTTATTCTGCTCTGTCTTTCGGTAGGAACAGTATATTTATATATGCAACCGACTTCACTCCAAACAGTATCCACAATGGCCGAAACACGTAATGTCATCCTGCCCGACGGCAGTTCTGTACTGTTGAACCGTCATTCGTCGCTATCCTATCCGAAGCGGTTCAAGTCGGACAACCGGGAAGTACAACTCACCGGAGAAGCCTATTTTGAGGTTAGCAAAGACCAGAAGCACCCGTTTATCGTACAGACCGAGCACATCAACGTACAAGTGTTGGGAACTCACTTCAATGTGGACGCCTATCGTAACAACCCGGAGGTAAAGACTACTTTATTGACAGGTTCGGTAGCAGTCAGCAATAAAAGTAATTCTGTCCGCATGATTTTGAAACCGAATGAAATTGCTATATATAATAAGGTGGGAAATAAACTGACCCGTCAGGTGACGAAAAATGCAAAAGATGAAATTTCCTGGCGAGACGGGGAGTTTATATTCGACAATCTTCCCTTAGGAGAGATCGCCCGCGAACTGTCCAATTCATTCGATACGCCGATTCATATTGCCGATACGTCACTACAAAGCTATCGGATTTCGGCACGATTCCGCAATGGAGAAGACTTGGAAACAATTTTATCTGTACTACATCATGCAGGTTATTTCAACTATTCACAAAATAATAAACAGATTGTCATTACCACTAAACCAGACTTAAAATGAAGATAATTTCCCAAGATTACCTGCCTGTCAGAACATTCATCCTGATAGGCATGGTACTCCTTACCACTACACAGACGTACGCCCAAAATATAAATACACGTCTTTCGTTTACACTGAAAAATGCCACTCTCAAAGAATTCGTCAAATTGATTGAAAATTCAACCGGGTATTCTTTTATCTATGGTGAAGAAGTGGGTATCAGGCACAAAATTGCACTGAAAGCAAAAGAGATGCCCTTGCATGAGGTGTTGGACACTGTGTTTAAAGACGAACTTATAAGCTATCAATTCTCCGGACGCTACATCCTACTGAAAGAGAAAAAAGGACAAAAGCCCGTAAGCCGCAAGTTTACTATCAGCGGATATGTCACTGACGGGACGTCTTCCGAGACGTTGATTGGCAGTAACATCATTGAGAGTCATCAATATCAGGGAACCACCACCAATCCTTACGGCTTTTACAGTATCACACTGCCTGAAGGAGAAACCGAACTGCGTTTCTCCTATCTGGGCTATGCTACGGAAACACGCAAATTCACTCTTTCCAAAGATACTCTGCTGAATATCCGTATGCAGGGAAATACGCAACTGGAAGAAGTTATCATTATTTCCGACAAAGCTGAAGCCGGAGCAATAGCCACGCAAATGGGTGCCGTAGAGATTCCAATGGCACAAATAAAAAACACCCCAAGCATATTGGGAGAGGCAGACGTGATGAAAACCATTCAACTTATGCCCGGAGTACAAGCCGGAGTGGACGGTTCCGCCGGATTGTATATACGCGGAGGAAGTCCCGACCAGAACCTTATCCTGCTGGACGGAACACCTGTATATAATGTAGACCATTTGTTCGGCTTTTTCTCCGTCTTTACCCCCGAAGCGGTGAAAAAGGTCACTTTGTTTAAAAGTTCCTTTCCCGCCCGCTTCGGCGGACGACTTCCTCCGTTATCGATGTACGTACCAACGATGGAGATATGCAGAAATACCACGGAACGTTCAGTATCGGACTGCTAACCAGCAAGATTAACCTGGAAGGGCCTATCATCAAAGGAAAAACATCATTCAATATTTCAGCACGTCGCTCCTATCTGGACTTACTGGCAAAGCCTTTCATGCCGGATGATGAAAAATACAGTTATTACTTTTATGACATGAATGCAAAAATTAATCATAAGTTTTCTGACCGGAGTCGGATGTTCCTAAGTGCTTACCACGGGAAAGACCATTTTGCAGCCGATTATGACGGTAATACCGACTTTAAGGACGGAAGTAATATGGGGTGGGGAAACACGATTGTTTCGCCCGATGGAACTATATTTTCAATAACCGGTTATTCAGCAATACAACAGTTTCCTATAACAACTATTTATTCGACGTTAACGCATACACCAATAACCAGTATTCTACCGGTGCGGGAGCAATCATTCTCAACCGTTATTCCTCCAATTATCATTCCGGTATTACCGACTGGAGTTACCAGATTGACTTCGATTATAATCCAACGCCTGCCCATCATATAAAATTCGGCACCGGCTATCTTTTCCACCGTTTTCAACCGGACGTAACGACTTCTGTCATCTCAGACAAAACCGATAACAGAATAGACAGGGATACCACTTATCATAATGCAAACAACAGCAGGATTCATGCACACGAAGTTACAGCCTATGCGGAAGATAACTTCAAGATTGGTTCCCGCCTCCGGCTGAATCTAGGCCTGCACCTTTCCCTGTTTCACGTACAAGATCAGAATTATCTCTCCTTACAGCCACGCATTTCGGCACGTTATCAACTTAATAAGGATATTACTATCAAAGCATCTTATACAAAAATGAACCAATATGTGCATTTGTTGTCGTCCATGCCTATCGCCATGCCCACGGATTTATGGGTCCCTGTCACAAAAAAAATAAAGCCGATGCGTTCTCACCAATATGCTTTAGGCGGATATTACACAGGTATAAACGGTTGGGAGTTCTCGGTAGAAGGTTACTACAAAGATATGCGCAATGTACTCGAATACAAAGACGGTGTCAGTTTCTTCGGTTCTTCCTCCGGCTGGGAAAATAAGGTAGAAATAGGAAAAGGACGATCGGCAGGAATTGAGTTTATGGCACAAAAGACAGCAGGAAAGACAACCGGATGGCTGTCATACACTCTTTCAAAAAGTGACCGTAAGTTTACGAAAGGAGGCATAAACAACGGTGAGTGGTTTCCATATAAATATGACCGCCGCCATAGCATTAACCTCACTATTAATCATAAGTTCAGCGACCGTATTGATATTGGAGCCTCTTGGGTATTCTACACGGGAGGCACCAGTACCATTCCGGAAGAGAAGACTACTGTTATCCGTCCTCACAATGGTGCAAACAACGGTTTTCTATGGTATGGACCTACGATAATACCAATAGTTCACCTACTATCGGAGATGTGTCTTACATAGAACATCGTAACAACTTCCGCCTCCCTGCAAGCCACCGCCTCAACTTGGGAGTGAACTTCAATAAAAAGACCAAACACGGTATGCGAACCTGGAATATCAGTCTATACAATGCATACAACGCCATGAATCCGGCATGGGTATACCGAGGCCACAACAAACAAGGACTAAGCGTTATCAAGAAATACACCTTACTTCCACTGATTCCTTCTTTTACTTATACTTATAAATTTTGAATATGAAAACTATTTTTTACCTATCTATACTGTTCGTTACAGTCACAATGATGTCGTCCTGCGAGAATGAGTTACCCTTCAACATCAACAATAATCCGCCCAAACTAGTGATGAATGCTTTGATTAATGCGGAGAGCACGGATAATCTTCTTTTCCTCAACTTCACAAGTAAAGAAAATAGTACTCATGTACAAAATGTAACCGTAGAGGTACGTATCAACGGCGAACTAAAAGAGAGCCTTCGCCCTCTCCCACCCGAGACGGAAGGTAATCCACAATGCAGATTCGGCATTACTTCCCGATTTACCCCCGGAGACGCAGTGCGCATTGACGCTATTACCGACGACGGACAATATCATGCATGGACGGAAATCAACGTTCCCCAACGCCCTTTCGAAATAGAAAATGTCGATACTGTCACCGTTCCGCTTGCACAAAGCGGATATACCACAGAATATCTGCGCTATCGGATTACGATCAACGACCGTCCCAATGAAACAAACTATTACCGTATCGTGATAGATAAGCAGACTACACTTTGGGGATATAACCACGAAGAAGGAGGAGACGATTACATCTATTGGACAAAACACAGTTATAACTTCATTGGCCGCGAGGATGTCGTTCTTACAGACGGACAACCCACCACCGGTGATGATGAAGATAACGGACTATTCGATACAGCTAAAAATATTTATGGTGTATTCGACGACACCCGGTTCAGAAACACTTCCTACACTATGACAGTTTACAACAATACTAAAATCGAAACAGGTAGCGATTCCGGATATTTTTCAGGAATGGACGTCATTATCCGCTTGATGAGTATCACAGAAACGGAATATTACTACCTGAAAGCACTTAATTTAGTAGACTCCGACGCTTACGATGAAACAATCAACGAACCGATCAAATATCCCAGCAATGTGCACGGAGGTACAGGAATGGTAGGAATCAGCACGGAAGTTACTCAGACGATTCATATTATAAGTAGCTCTCACTCAAAAGGTAACCTTGCTCCACCAGTCCACGTTTATCAGTAAGCTCCAGCAATACGCCCTCACGAATCAGAGTGAGCCGGTTAACAACTTCCAGCACTTTTCCGTAATTATGATCGCTGATCACAATCCCTTTATTTACCGAATGCTTTTTTATCAGCTCTATCAGTTTATCCGCCAAATGAAAAGATAAATAATCAAACGGCTCATCCAACAATACGAATTTAGTGTCGCCAAGCAACAGTAACTTGGCTTCCAGATATCTCCGTTCACCTCCGGAAAGCTGTGAGACACGTCGGTCCATACACGATTGTGCCACTTCATCATCTTTATAAAAATCAGACACGACATCCGTATCCAAATAATAACGTACCAATTGTTTCATTTTTTGATGTTTAGGCAGATAACCTTGCTGCGGCAAGAAAGCAATCGTTCCGGAATGTCGGTAAGGAGCCGGAAGAATTTTGCATCCATCCAAGCGGATAAACTTCCTGTCGGCTTTCATTGTACCGAATATAATTTGCATAAGTACGGATTTCCCCGTGCCATTTCTGCCGAACAATCCGATGACGTCTCCCGTATTGATTCTCAGGTAGACATCCGACAGTAGTTGCCGGGTACCGAAGTTCTTGATAACACTATCTATTTCAAGCAAATGATGCATAATTTCATAATCCAGAGAATGAACCAATAAACAGCAAATACGGAAATTATCAAATTCCGCTTCGGAATACCGGAATTATAATAAAAATAGTAGGCTTCCTTTTCAAGAATTTCCTTGTAAAGCAAACTTGCAACAATACCCAATCCCCCTAACATATAAGGAAAAGGTTCAAAAAATATACTCCAATCCCACTTTACTATAAGAAGACTGGCCAACACGGAGAAAGGTACATTGATTTTCAACGTACTGAAGAAAAACAAATAATATAGTTTTATCCTCCGCATTTATCTTGTATTGATTTGCTGCCAAATATATTAATAAAATAGGGAATCTTACTACAATCGGTCCTCCTATTTCAGCTTTTACCTTAAATTCTCCAACAACTCCTTCATCCGAAAGAAAGTTCCCGACAGTTTTAATTAGGAGCAAAGCACTTTTTCAACTATCTTTGCAACCAAAAACGAGTACAGACTATGTTTATCATCATTGGAATTATGCTGACGGGGATGCTGTTTGGTTATCTATTACGTAGCAAACGTCTCACGTGGATACATAAAATAATCACTTTCCTTATATGGGTACTGCTATTTCTGCTAGGTATTGATGTAGGTGGCAATGATATTATTGTCAAAGGATTGCATACATTAGGACTCGAAGCACTTATTATTACGCTGCAGCGGTTATCGGCAGCACATTATTCGCCTGGGGGCTCTGGTACTTATTGTATATAAGGAATAGAGGAAAGGAGACGAAAGCATGAAAGGCAGCCTGATTATCGTCTCATTCTTTATCGTGGGTACCCTGTGCGGATTCTTTCATCTGATTCCTTACGACTTTACTGACAGTAAACTTAGTTATTATGCTCTCTGCGGTTTGATGTTCTGTGTAGGTACCAGCATCGGAAATGATCCGAACACCCTGAAAAGTTTCCGCTCACTGAATCCCCGTCTCATGTTCCTGCCTATCATGACAATACTGGGTACACTGGCAGGGTGTGCCGTAGCAGGCTTCTTCATGAGTCAACGTTCATCATCAGAATGTATGGCAATAGGAGCAGGATTCGGCTATTATTCGCTTTCCAGTATATTCATCACCGAATACAAAGGACCGGAATTGGGGACTATTGCATTGCTCTCCAATATCATGCGTGAAATTACAGCCTTACTCGGAGCGCCTTTACTAGTGAAATATTTCGGAAAACTAGCCCCTATTTCTGTTGGTGGAGCTACAACTATGGATACTACGCTTCCAATCATCACCCGATGTTCCGGAAAAGAATTTGTCATTATTTCTATCTTTCATGGTTTTGTGGTAGACTTCAGCGTTCCTTTCCTGGTCACATTCTTTTGTTCAATTTCATTCTAATAAAAATAGATAGCACGTTTATTCTTTTTATTATAGTCTCTTATGTAATTCTTTTGTATATTTAGCACATCAAACAATAAAAACGAATTTATTATGAATTCCCCCAAGTTTATCACGACAATTTTGTTCTGTTGCTTCCTCACGACAAACATCTAGGAATATCCCTATTTAACAGTCACCATTGTAGCTCCAAAGCCATATTCTTGGAAAGAGGCATCCTGATAGCGACAATTACTGTATTTCCGTTTTAGTTCGTCAATGATAGCTTTCCGAAGTACTCCGTCCCCTTTTCCGTGAATAAAAACAATCTTTTGTTCACGCTTGTTCTTATAGGTTTCCATTACCTCCCGAAACTTATCCAATTGATAGTTTAAGATCTCACTATTACCCATACCTTGTGTGTCATCCAGCAATGAATCAATGTGAAGATCTATTTCGATAATTCCATTCTTACTCCCATGACCGGATTTCACGATCGGCTGCGATTTAGGTTTATCAACAGATTTCTTCTGTAATAAAGCAACTTGGATCTCCTCTGCGGAAACATAGACTTGCTTGGCCGGCATATCATCTTTCACAATATCATAAATTAAAGCCGGTTCTTCAAAGAAGTCAGAATCACCGAACGTATGAAGTTTATAGAACTTCACCGTATCAATACGTATTTCTACACTAACGGCAGGTTTGATAGCAGCCGTTTTACCATCCTTGAAAGCTACCAGTTGCACAGCTACCCGTTCCATATCATTCAGTACATCTTTTGTAAACTCCTCCAGCAACAGTTTTGTATTAGGTTCCACCAATCCGTGCGAACGAGTTTTCCATGCCTTTCCTTCTGCGCTCAAGTAAGTATAATACAGATAATAATTGCTATCATTCACCAAATAAGCCTCGAAAGGAGTAGTCATCATTGCTTTCGCATCTTCGGGCACATAAGCCAGAAAAACATTCAGTGTATCTCCACCACGTACTTCCGGTTGACGCTGAATGACAGGCATTTCCGGTTTTACGGGCTTGACAGGTCCTTCCGTTTTCGGAGTCGATGAACCAGGTTTTCGTTTCATGTTATAGTCATCCGTTTCTATCACTACGCACTCACGTATCGGCATCGGAATGTCAAAGCGTCCGCATCTTCTACCAAAACAAAATCTTTTCCCTGGAATCCGGTTACGATTCCGCCACCTACTTCACTAAGGAAGCGTACTTTATCTCCTATTTTCATTGTTGCATATTCAATTTAAGTCCAAACTAAAAAATGAGTAACAAAGATAGAGATTTCTATTCAATTAAACCGGGATTTGATTCTAAAAACAAGGAACTCGCCCTTATTCGTCTTTTTTATTGTAACTTTGCCCAACGAAATACCCAACATATTATTTAAGATTTCCTATTAACGACGAGAACCGATGAAAGAACTTATTAAAGTAATTGCCTTTGATGCAGATGACACCCTGTGGAGTAACGAACCTTTTTTCCAGGATATAGAAAAACAATACACAGACCTGTTAAAGTCCTACGGAACTCCCGAAGATATTTCGGCCGCTTTATTTCAAACAGAAATGAACAACCTGAAATGTCTCGGATATGGCGCCAAAGCTTTTACCATTTCTATGGTCGAGACGGCTTTGCGAGTTAGTGGACGAAAGATTTCAGCCACAGATATCCAACATATTATTGAGTTAGGAAAATCATTATTAAAAATGCCTATCGAACTGTTGCCGGGAGTCAAAGAAACCCTGAAAACACTAAAAAAAACAGGAAAGTACAAACTGGTGGTTGCTACTAAAGGCGACCTGCTCGATCAGGAAAATAAACTGGAACGTTCGGCTTAGCTCCCTATTTCGATCACATCGAAGTTATGTCCGATAAAACAGAGAAAGAATATCAGCGAATGTTGAACATACTGCAAATTACCCCTTCGGAACTTGTCATGGTTGGCAATTCCCTGAAATCAGATATTCAACCTGTCCTATCTTTAGGAGGATACGGAGTACATATTCCTTTCGAAGTAATGTGGAAGCATGAAGTGGTAGATAGCTTTACACACGTTCACCTTAAACAAGTAAGAAGATTCGATGAATTGCTATCTCTGTTTTAAAAAAATCCGGTTATTCTAAATAAATGGAGAAAAGATTATTGCCAAAACCGCATATACTTATCTTTTTCCTGATTCAGTACAGTTTCATCTACACAATCATTCGACCTGAACCATGAACACTCTATTGATGCGCTTCCTTTTTTAGCAGATTTACTCCAATTTCCTATCACTTGTCCCTCATGAAGAATAACCGGATAAAACAATCCATTATTGGTAAATGCCTTGGGATAATGCTCTTTCGGCAAAACATCCGTCCGGTCTTTATATCCTAACAGATACTCATCGTATGAAGGAAGAAGATGCAAACGACCGGACACTTTACCGCGAGTCCGGCAAGCCTCATGGACATACCATGTTTGTCCATTCCATTGCTCTGCCGTCAATTCTGATTCTATTAAATAGATAGCCTGTTTAGCCTCCGATACAGGCAGTCCGGACCACCATATAAAATCTTGCAACACTGCCGGAGCATGACTACGAAAATAACTCCTGGCCAAACGTGCCAGTGCTTCATCTTTTGTAATCTCCGGCACAGGCGGCACTCGTTCTTCCAAAAGAGCATAGGTATATTTTCCACCTTTATCTTCTCCGCTACAAACAATGCCTTCCTGCTCGGCACGTACCATAAACCGGGTCATACGATGATTATCAGCCTCAACCAAAATCCCCGAACAACAAAAGTGCTCAGCAATTTCTTGTTTGGTCAGGCTTTTGTTTCCGCAAAGAATCTTCTCCAGCAGATTATAACTTTTTGCATAAAGTTCATCAGTTATTTCCAAATCATACCCTTTGGCAAAAGAGTCATTAGCCGACTTGATGCGCCGGGCAGACAACTTCAGCATCCAACGAATATCCTCTGCCGCTACAAGATGCCATGTCGGACGCATTACATGAGTCCGCAAGATTTCACCTTTTCGCAACGCTTCCTCTACGGTCTGAATCGTTGCTGACTTCAAACGCATTCCCACTGCCCACTTTACCATAGAATAATTCTGTGCCTGCATAGCTCCCAACCAAGACACAAGCTCTTTCGGTTGGCAGAAAAGCGGATTCAACAACTGCTGATTCTGTAAACGGATATTCGGTATTTTCATTTAGATAACTTTTATTGCACAAATATAAAACTTCCTCGCTACAAACCAAGACAAACAACAGAATATTGAACTTTCAGAAAGAAGAATCAAAGAAAATGACTATTTTTGTCACCTCAAACCAAAGAAGACAGAATGATGCTCTATAAACTCATCCCTCCTCCATCGGTAAAAGCAACGATCCAGTTGCCTGCCTCCAAAAGTATCAGCAATCGTGCATTAATTATCAATGCGCTGGGTAAAGGTATTTATTCACCGGAAAATTTGTCTGATTGTGACGATACACAGGTAATGATAAAAGCTCTCACCGAAGGGCAAGAGACGATTGACATCATGGCTGCCGGAACTGCTATGCGCTTCCTTACCGCCTATCTGAGTGTGACTCCGGGAGAACGGGTTATTACAGGAACGGCACGTATGCAGCAACGTCCGATACAGATATTGGTCAATGCACTGCGTGAGTTGGGAGCAGAAATAGAGTACGTCCATAAGGAAGGATACCCTCCTCTCCGTATTAAAGGTTCAGTACTGAAAGGGAATGAAATTACCCTGAAAGGCAATGTCAGTTCTCAATACATTTCAGCATTGCTGATGATAGGTCCGACACTCAAAGACGGACTAACCTTGCATTTGAGCGGAGAAATTATTTCCCGTCCTTATATAAACCTGACACTGCAACTGATGCAGGATTTCGGAGCCAGAGCCGTATGGACCTCCCCCAACAGTATTTCCGTAGCCCCACAATCCTACAAAAGCGTTCCTTTCAAAGTAGAGAGCGACTGGAGTGCAGCTCCTATTGGTATCAGATTGCCACATTATCTCCAGAAGCGGAAATTGAACTAGTAGGACTGTTTCACAATAGTTATCAGGGAGACAGCCGGGGAGCAGAGGTTTTCTCACGCTTGGGAATAACAACGGAGTTTACCCCGCAAGGCGTAAAACTAAAAAAGACAGGTAAAGCACCGGAAAAACTGGAAGAAGATTTCGTTGATATTCCGGACTTGGCGCAAACATTTGTCGTTACGTGTGCTCTGTTGAACATTCCTTTCCGTTTCACAGGACTGCAAAGTCTGAAAATAAAAGAAACTGACCGCATTGCCGCCCTGAGAACCGAACTTAAAAAGTTGGGATACGTTATAGAGGAAGAGAATGACAGTATATTGATGTGGAACGGTGAACGCTGTGAACCGGAAGAAACTCCAGTGATTACAACCTATGAAGATCACCGAATGGCGATGGCGTTTGCACCAGCCGTAATCTGTCACCCCAATATGCTAATTGCCGACCCGCAAGTCGTTACCAAATCATATCCCGGATACTGGGAAGACTTAAAGCAAGCCGGGTTTCAGGTTATAAACAGAGACTAGCTGCCCGGTACAGTAGAGGATTTCAATAAAGCATCAAAAGCCTATTAAATCAATTATATGGAAGGGGTACGCCAAAAAATGTAACTCCCCAATATAAAATAACAGAAATCAACAATTAATAAGAAAATAACCAAGTACTATAAGAACTTTCCGAAATACATTTAAGTCAATCAGAGAACTTTTTTCATAAGTACATCAATTATAGGTTTATAAATCAGAAATATAGCGTCAAAATCATGAACTATCTTCACGTCTCGCTGATATAAAAAACTCCCACTTCTGGTATAAGGTTTCCATAACATTACTTCGCAAATATAAGTACATTTTTTATAAAATCAAGCAGTAATACTAAAAAAAATAATAAAAGACTGTTTTAACAGAGTAAAGATTAGCATATATGAAAAAGATTTCCCCCTAAAAAGTATATTATAAGAGGCATATAAATTAACAACAAATGCCTTAGTTCTTATAGGACTTGGTATTTCCAGTAGCCTATTCTATCCGAATAATGCGCTTGCAGACTCTTACCTCACAAGTAAGAATGAAGTAACAACGACTGTCCAACAGACCAAAAAGATTACAGGTAATGTGACTAATACGGCAGGTGAGCCGATAATAGGTGCCACTGTATTAGAAAAAGGAAACACAACTAACGGTACTATTACCGACATTGATGGAAATTTTACAATTAACTTGCCGGCCAACGCAACGCTCAGTATTTCTTATATAGGATATATAACACAAGAAATACAAGTGGGGTATCAAACTTCTTTCAAAGTAGTACTGAAAGACGATACAAAAACATTGGATGAAATCATTGTTGTAGGATATGGTTCGCAAAAGAAAGCTAATTTGACTGGTGCAGTTTCTTCCGTGAAAATGGATGAAGCGCTGGGGGACCGTCCGCTTCTGAATGCTGCCGATGCTTTACAGGGAGCTGTTCCTGGACTGTTCGTTTCTAACGGCGGTAATGCACCGGGAACCAGCAAGTCTTTCCAAATCCGCGGAGCTTACTCATTAGGTGTCAAAAACTCGGACGGAACGTATGGAAACACAATCAAACCACTCGTATTGATAGACAATGTGGAAGGGGATATCGACATGATTAATCCGGAAGACATCGAATCTATCAATGTGCTGAAAGATGCTGCATCAGCTGCTATTTACGGTGCACGTGCAGCAGGAGGTGTTATCCTGGTTACTACCAAACGTCCGAAAGGTGCTTCCAGATTTGAATTGAATTACAACAATAACTTTGCATTCGGCAAGGCAGTGAACTTACCAAAACAAGCTCCTTTAATGGACTATCTGCAAGCCTATCTGGACTGTGGATACTCTGACGCATACTGGTCGCTAGGTTCACCTAGCGTCAGCAAATGGATGGAATACCTGACTGCATATCAAAAAGATCCTTCTTCATTCAACACAGTAGGCGACGGCATCTATGTAGACGAATCCGGAGTTCCTTATTATCTGAACGAAAAGGATTTATATAAGAATTTTATGGAGACCAGTTTCCAGATGACACACAACATCTCTGTAAGCGGAGGTACTGATAAACTCCGGTACCGTATCTCGGGAGGTTACAACTCGAACGATGGTGTCCTGATTTCCGACAGAGACAAATTCGAACGTATGAATGTCAATTCATTCATTTCTGCCGACGTGACAAAGTGGTTTACACAGGAGATCACAATGAGCTATGCCCATAGTTTACAAACCTCACCGGGAGGAATGGGAGGAGTATACAACACTCGTCTGGTTTCCTATTATCCGGAAGGTGAACTGCCTGCTTCCGTAAACACACTGGCAGACGAGGATTTGCCTCTCTTCACTCCCCGCAACCAGATATTATACTCAAACCCAGTAAACAACAAGAACGATAATCCGCGTATTTTCCTCAAATCCATTCTTAAACCTCTGAAAGGGCTGGAAGCGGTATTTGAATATACCTTTGATAAAAATATATATGATTACCACTGGTACACCGGACAATACGACTATACAACCATCCAGGGAGGAAGTTCCAAATCCTTCGTAGATGATTATCTGAGAAAGTACAAACAACATACGAACTATAATTCAATTAACGTATATGCTACTTATAACAAAGACTTCGGTAACCACCACTTTAAAGTAATGGCTGGTTTTAACCAGGAATCCAGCTATCAAGAGACATTGGATACGTACTCATACAATCAGGCAGTACTCGATGTTCCGGCAATGTCATCAGGAACAGGTACGATAAAAGCCACTGATTCATATAGTGAGTATGCTATCCGTGGAGGATTCTTCCGCGTCAACTACAATTATCTCGACAAATATCTGCTGGAAGTAAACGGCCGTTATGACGGTTCTTCCAAATTCCCCAAGAGTTCACGTTTCGGATTTTTCCCTTCTGTATCTGCCGGCTGGCAAATTGCCCAGGAGAGATTTATGAATTCCACCCGTCATTGGCTGGACGGTTTGAAGCTCCGTGCCTCTTACGGTGTCATCGGCAACCAAAACATCAATCCGTACACCTTCACCCCGTCTATGAGCGTAAATAATAAAGCCACTTCATGGATCATAGATGATACGTATGTAACCTCTATCAGTTCCCTGCCCGCATTAGTAAGCCAAAATTTCACATGGGAGAAAGTAGGAACAATCAACGTAGGATTGGACGTAAACTTGTTCAACAACCGTCTGAGCGGAGTATTCGAATGGTATCAACGGAACACGAACGGAATGCTTGCCCCCGGTGTACAATTGCCTGCTGTTGTAGGTGCCAGTGCCCCCTATCAGAACACAGCCGATATGCGTACACGAGGTTGGGAACTTAGCCTGAACTGGAGAGACCAAATAGGTAAGGTAGGCTATCGAATCGGGTTCAATCTTCCGATTATAAATCAGAAATCATTAAATATGACGATAATGCAGCTACCAAATTATTGAGCTCCTACTATCCGGGACAAACACTGGGAGAAATCTGGGGATATGTCGTAGACGGATATTATACTGTTGACGACTTTGTGGATACCTCTTCCTGGCAACTAAAAGAGGGAGTTACTTCTATCAACGGCTATAATGTACGTCCCGGAGATGTGAAATTTAAGAATCTACGTGACGATGATACTTCCACCAACGTAATTACCAGCGGTGACAATACATTTGACAACCCGGGAGATCGTAAGGTTATCGGAAACACAACTCCCCGTTACCAATATGGTATCAATCTCGGAATGAATTATGCGGGATTCGACCTGAATGTTATCTTGCAAGGTACAGGAAAACGGGATTACTGGATTTCAAATGTACTCACTTTCCCGATGAACGGTGATAACTTTGTTCCTCTTTTTGAAGGATTGAGTGACTATTGGATGCCTAAAGATCCTGATAACGGTGATTGGAGTGCAGTAAATCCTAACGCTAAATATCCCCGCATCTACGGTAATCGCGGCAACTCCGGTTCGAATCTGAGACAGAGCGACAAATATCTGTCCGATGCTTCCTATCTGCGCATCAAAAACATAACCCTATCCTACAAATTACCCAAGAAATGGGTAAACCAGATTTTCCTGAATCAGATGAAGGCGTTTGTCAGCATAGAAAATGTAGCAACTTTCACTTCACTACCTTCAGGTATCGACCCAGAGAGAATTGAATGGAACTACCCGGCATTCCGTACGGTTTCATTCGGAGTAAATATCACGTTATAAATTACTAATCTGATACATAGTTATGAAAAGATACTATTATTTCTAACCCTTTTCACAGGGATGACATTGACGGGATGTAATGACAGTTTTTTAGAGAAATACCCCGTGACCAGCTTGACGGAAGAAAATGCTTTCCAGTCATACGACAATTTCAAAGCTTTCATGTGGCCTTGTTATGAAATGTTTTCCAACACAAATATAGCCACCTCCACTACCGCTATCGGACGTAATTCTCACTATCTCGGTGACGTATATGCCGGATATCTGGAACAAAGAGGTGCAAGCAGCCAAAATAAATATGCGTTTCAGACAGTGACAAACGCAACCTCCGGCAACGGCTGGAACTTTTCTTCCTTCATTCGCCGCATTAACATCATGCTGTCGCACGTGGATGACTCTAACATGACCGAAGAAGAAAAGAACCACTGGAAATCCGTGGGATATTTCTTCCATTCTTTCTGGTATATGGAATTGATTGACCGCTTTGGTGATGTTCCCTGGGTAGATACTCCGTTGGACGATACTTCGGAAGAAGCTTACGGTTCCCGTATGCCCCGCCTCGAAGTAGCGGACAAGGTATTAGACCGTTTGCTGTGGGCAGAATCGAATATCGGCAACACAGCGATCTATGAAAAAAAGGATGGTTCTAACACTATCAACCAGAACTGTGTACGAGCAGCCATTTCCCGCTTCACTCTTCGGGAAGGTACCTGGAGAAAGTACCATGAACTGGGAAGTTACGACAGATATTTCACAGAATGTAAGCGCGTTTCGAAACTGTTGATGCAAGATTATCCTTCTCTGTATACAGGAACAGACGGACAACCGGGTGCCGGTTATGGCGAAATGTGGACTACGGACGATTTGAGTACAGTTCCGGGCATCATCCTCTACCAACAATGGTTGGAAACAATCAAACCGGGACACTCATGTTATTACGAACACACTTCTTCCCACGACATAGAGATGCATCAAGGAACGGTAGATCTGTATCTTTGTAAGGATGGAAAAACTATTTCCAATTCAGAATTATATGCCGGAGACAAAGATATCTATTCGACTTTCCGTAACAGAGACCCACGTATGTACCATACTATCATGCCGCCCTATAAAGTAGTGGACGGTAAAGGGGACTATACCACATGGTCGTATACCAGCGATCCTGCCGACCGCGAATATATTGACATCATGGGTCCAAACAAGTCATGCAGTAATCCGGGAGTGGGCATGAAACGCTTGCCGGGACAAAACTGGAGTGCTTCGTTAGTACGACGGGTTCCCAACTTGCAAGGCGGTGCACAATACACAATCGAAGGGAAGAAATACGGACCGCATGCTTATGTTGCCTGCCGTTCGGGATACTACGTATGGAAAAATTGGGATAACTGGGAAGAGAACTATAACAATGCACAGGTAAATACAGCCGATAAACCGATCTTCAAAATAGAAGAAATACTGTTGAACTATGCAGAAGCGATGTACGAAACCGGCGCATTTGACCAAAATGTAGCTGAAGAAACAATTAACAAGTTACGTACCCGAGCAGGAGTAGAAAAGATGACAGTTGCTAATATTGACGAGAATTTCGATCCCAAACGTGGCAAATACTATCCGAAAAACAATCCAACGGGTATCTTGGTAGACCCTGTCCTTTGGGAAATACGCCGCGAACGCATCATCGAGTTAATGGGTGAAGGATTCGGTTTCTATGATGTGCGTCGTTGGAGAATGGCTCCATGGTTTGTAAATATGCAACAGAAAGGTATGTGGATATCCAAAAACGAACTAAGTTCACTAACCCTACTGAACGAAACGACCGGAACATCGGACGGCGCCAATGGTTCTATGACTGAAGGATATATCTATCTGTTCAACGATCCTATCAAAGAAGGTAAAGGATGGCTTGAAAAATACTACTTATATCAGGTTCCGCTGGAAGAAATCGCGTTGAACCCCAACTTAACACAAAATCCGGGCTGGGATAAAGAATAACAGTTAATATCGGCCTACTATAAATATTTCAGCTATTTCTCCTTCCCCCAGAGTAGAAATAGCTGAAGTTTTTATAACAATGTACTGTTTCTAATAGCCTTCTTCATTTGCTATTTTCCATATCCAAAAGAATAAACCCTTCAGAACTTATTTCCTAAAGACACGTTGTAACAGAGAGTTATTCTTTTTCGTTCTGTATTCATATATACCTGTTTCAGCTTTTGCACAACCTCTTGTAAATCTGTAACCAAAAGAGAAGTTGAATCTTGAGGAGAATCAAACAAAACAACTCTTTGATTCTTAGAATCTATATACATATTTCCAAAACGCCTTATAAAATGATTTGTCAGATAGCCATTATAAATCTCCTCTTTCAGAAAATAATCAGGCAATTTATACATACCAACACCAGTCAGATGCTGATTATTAAACTTCATTCCAGAAGAAAGTATTAGAAAAACCGAGTCATCCAAGGAAGTCGAAATCCGGCCATGCTCCTCCATTTCAGGTATTTTACCCGATATTGTTAAAGGATAAGTATTATAATAATCTTCATATAAATAGTTCTTCAGTTTATCCTCCGGAGAAAATGGTAAAAGCAAATCACACATAAGCTTATAATCTCCAACTGAAACCGGTTGGGAATACAGGCCTGAGTCTAATATAAACCTCATTGGCATAGTATCATTAATCAATACATCAGCACACATATTGTTTCCACCACAATCTATTCGCATCTCCAAACAACTTGCTCCCAAAGATAACGGGATATCTACATCGTAATCAGCTATTAATAATTTATTTGTTCGAAAATTGAACAACCAATTATATTGATTTATTAAAGTGCGCCCTATAACTGCCCCACTGAGATTCTTACCACTTACACCATAGTGTTTCAGTTCCCCTACCGCAAAAATATTTGTTACTTTACTAGAGTCTATCTTTGAAAAATCTTTTTCTCCAATACAAAAAGGCACCAACACCGCTGGAACAGAAAAAACGCCCGATAGAATCCTTTTTTTTAATTCCTTGCTCTATTTTCTCTGCCAGTTCCTCTTCCCTCTCATTTCGAAGATTATACTTTACTGCCAATTCAGAAAGAATAGTTGAGACTCCAGCCCCAGTGTCAAATATATACCAATGAACATCACCATTGATAGTCAATGGAACTTTAATATATGAATCATGTTCAAAAGTTACCTCAGTCCAACTACGTTTCTCGGCACAAGATATACCAAACAATATAAGTATTATCGTTCCAGCCAGATGTCTCAGCATAGTCACACATTTTGTTGTGTCAGAACTCTCTCTCATTCGCCATTTTCCACATGTTAAGGAAGGACGCCTTAGTGATTTCCACAATCTTATCCCAATTCAGGCGGTCGGCATGATCGGACGGTTGGTGATAATCGGGATGTCCGTCAGTATGATACCAGATGATCGGAATACCAGCTTTAGCAAATGAACCGTTATCACTTCCTCCTACGGGATTATCCCATGCGCGGTAATCCGGTGACAACCGCAAACCATACTTCTTGATATCTTCTTTCAACCAATCTCCAAAAACCGGATGAGCAGCCGTATAAAAATAAACAACGTGTTCAGGCTGTTGCGGTTTGTTATTACGACCTATCATATCAAAGTTCAGATAGCCTTTGATTCGAGAGATGAAAGGGCAAGTTTGCACAAAATATTTGGAGCCAAGCAACCCTTTTTCTTCTCCGTCCCAAAATGCGAAGATTACATTTCTTTCCGGCTGCTTTCCACTGGCAACAAATGCCCTTGCTATTTGCAATACAGCGGATACACCGGATGCATTATCGTCGGCTCCGTTATAAATCTGGTCTCCGTCGAGAGCTGGATCTATGCCAAATGGTCAAAATGAGCACCTACGATTACATACTCTTTTGTATTTTTACCGGGAATCATGCCTAATACATTTCTCATGGAAAGCTTTTGATGAACCTCCTGCTTCAGTTTAGCAATAGAATCGGGATGAACTTCGAGGCGACCTTTCTTTTGCCTTTCTTTGCGATAGGCTTCAAAAGGCTGGAAATAACTTTCATTCAGAGGCTGCACTCCTATCCATTGCAATAAAGAAACAATATATTCCGAAGCTACACGCGAGCCATGGAATCCGGCTTCGCGTCCCTGCAACTCGTCACCTGCTAAAAAATTAATAATAGCTTCAGTAGAAGAACGGCTAATACTTTGCAATCCTTTTTCCATGTGAGACTGAGCTGATACAAATAATGCAACATTACACAAAAAGAAAATTAACAAGACTTCTCTTTCATTATATTCAAGATTTAAAGGTATATACGCAATATCGACAAACAAATATTCACACGATCAGTAGTTTCTCATTCATAAGAAGTCGCCTTTTTACTATCTTATTCCTCATCAACTATCCAATTTTTCTCTTTCAGTATTTCTTTTAAAGACTCCTTATTTCCAGGGTTATCACTATAAGAGATCCGGCATTGAGGAGGTCTCGGATATTCAGGAGTCGGTTTCGGAACTTGTCCTAAAGAAACAAACAAAGTCTTCAAGCAGCCTCACCCAGTTGGTTGGAATGACAATAGAGATGTCCGAAATATTGTCCTTCCGGAACTAATAAACGGGTTAACCGATTATGGTCACAATGTAGTTCCCTTATAGATAAATGCTTAGTCAAATCAAGTTCCGTCAATCTGTTACCGGAACAACTTAACTCATTCAGAGAAGGGCAACACTCCAAGACATCGTCAACCGACTGAAAAGCACACCCACTTATCAGTAATGCATTAATCCCATTATTCTCATCTAGTTCCAGACTCGCCAATGCACTATTATATCCCAGATCCACAGAACGCAATTTGGGTAAACCTTTTAATGAAAAGGAGGAGAAACCATTATAAGAACAATACAATTCTTCCACTTCCGGATGATTGCCAAGCTCCATTGAAGTTAATTTAGGATTAGAATAAATTTGTATATTCCGTAATCGGGAACAATGCTCAACCTCCAAATGTTCCAAATCTGCGAAACTACCGATATTAATACTTTCTACATTAGGACAAAAAGTATTCAAATTCAATTCACGGGTATCGGTAATACTATTCAGAACCAAAGATTTCATTCTCGGCATATTCCCCAAATGCAAATCACTTATAGAAATCAACAGACCGCTTATATCAATAAGTTGTAGTTCTTCAGCCCAGATTCTTACGTTATACGATCCTTTATTACCATATCTATATGTCACTCCGCCAGCCATCGAAGAAGGATCTTCAACTTTCTGCATTCGACCGTTTCCCCAGTCTATTACCATTCGTCCACCGTCTGCAACAATGTTCAATTGGCGCCAATCTCCTGTAACATTCACTGTAAAACGAATCGTATTTGCATCCGTTAGTACCGGAAAATCAAAATCATCTCCAAACACACTATTATCCGTATCTTTACAAGAAATAAAGATAGTAGATAAGATAAATACGTAACTCCAAACGAACAATAGACTCTTTCGCTTCATTACTTATTATATTTAAGTTAGCAACGTACAAAAGTACGAAAGAAATAGATAGCAACTATAATAGAATACAAATAAATAAGTAACTTTGCCGAAAATTGATTTGATATAACTATGTGGATACTCATTATAAGTCTGATATTGCTGGGTATCATTGCGCTGATTGCCGGGTATATCCGCAACAAAAGACTACAACAGAAGATAGAAAGAGGCGAACTGGACCGTATGCCGGAAGTGAAGGAAGTGGATGCAGAATGCTGCGGCCAACACGAAGTATGCGAACGGGATAGCCTGCTGGCTGCCGTCAGTAAGAAAATAGAGTATTACGATGATGAAGAACTGGACCAGTTCATCGGTCGTGAAGGCAATATGTATACGGAAGAAGAAACAGAGCAGTTCCGTGATGTGTTATATACCACAAAAGACGACGAAGTTGCCGGCTGGATACGTAGTCTTCAACTTCGTGGTATCGAGTTGCCGGATAATCTCAAAGACGAAGTATTTCTGATTATCGGAGAAAGAAGAATATGAACCTATTACAATATACATTCTTTCAGCACGCCTTGTTGGGGAGCCTGCTGGCAAGCATTGCCTGCGGGATAATCGGCACCTATATTGTTACCCGCCGACTGGTGTTTATCAGTGGAGGGATCACTCACGCCTCTTTCGGAGGAATAGGATTGGGACTGTTTGCCGGAATTTCCCCGATATTGTCGGCAGCCGTCTTCTCCGTGCTTTCCGCCTTTGGTGTAGAGTGGCTCAGCAGACGTAAAGATATGCGCGAAGATTCTGCCATTGCCGTATTCTGGACGTTAGGAATGGCATTAGGCATCATGTTCAGTTTCCTGTCACCCGGCTTTGCCCCCGACCTGTCCGCCTATCTGTTCGGGAACATCCTGACAATCAATCAGACTGACCTCTGGATGCTCGGCATATTGGCTCTGCTGTTAACCGGATTTTTCTATCTGTTCATCCGTCCAATCGTATATATCGCTTTCGACCGGGAGTTGCCCGTTCGCAAAAGATCCCGGTAGAGATATTCGAATATCTGCTGATGATGTTTATTGCGCTGACCATCGTTGCCTGCCTTCGTATGGTAGGTATCGTGCTGGCCATCTCGCTGCTCACCATCCCGCAAATGACCGCCAACCTGTTCACTTACAGCTTCAAGAAAATCATCTGGTTGTCTATCGGCATCGGTTTTCTGGGATGTCTGGGCGGATTGTTCATCTCCTACCATTGGAAAGTCCTTCGGGAGCTTCAATCATATTCTTCTCCATTCTGATTTATGCCGTTTGCAAAATTGGAAAGAGTTGTTTCAAAAAACAGTCATAATAACAGATTAATATATGGAAATCAAGATTCAATCATTAGAAAGTATCCACGAAGCAGCCCGTGAATTTATCGCTGCTATGGGCGACAGCACTGTATTCGCACTATACGGAAAAATGGGAGCCGGTAAGACTACATTCGTCAAAGCCCTTTGTGAAGAACTCGGTGTTACGGATGTCATCAGCTCTCCCACGTTCGCTATTGTCAATGAATACCGTTCGGACGAAACCGGGGAATTGATCTATCACTTTGACTTTTACCGCATCAAGAAACTGAGTGAAGTGTACGACATGGGCTACGAAGATTATTTTTACAGCGGTGCTCTTTGCTTCATCGAATGGCCGGAACTTGTAGAAGAACTGCTGCCAGGCGATGCCGTAAAAGTTACGATTGAAGAACTGGAGGACGGAAGCAGAGTCATCAAACTATGACCGGACAATATATCGTACAAGGAATTTTTGCACTGGCAGGGATCATCTCCCTGCTGGCGTCATTGCTCAACTGGAACTGGTTCTTTACCACCCGCAATGCACAAACCATTGTCCGGAACGTAGGGCGCAACCGGGCACGACTCTTTTATGGAATACTCGGAGTTATCTTAATAGGAATGGCTATCTTCTTCTTTGTAGAAACACAGAAAGCTATAGCAATTGCCGTGACTTCATCTCCAAGTACTTATTAATCACATCAATCGAAAGATTCTCCGGCGTGGTCAATAAAGAATAGATTCCATTCTGCTTCAAGGTGGAAACAATCAACCGTTTTTCAAAAGCAAACTTCTCCGCTATGACATGGCGATAGTAGCCTTTCCGTATCCCTGGCAGTTGGCGATATATTCTTTCAAATCGGCATCCTCGAAAAAGACCACAAGAAGACGGTGCTGACGATTCAGTTGTTTCAAATAAGCCAACTGACGGTTCATGCTCCCCATACTGGAGAAATTAGTATATAGCACCAAAAGACTGCGCTTGCTGACATGCTTGTTCAGATGAACACAAAGAGCGGAGAAATCCGTTTCGCCAAAAGTAGTCTGCTGGCTATAAAGATTTTCGAGCAATGTCTGCATATGTCCGGGTTGCTTGGAAGCCGGCACAAAGGTGTCGAAATGTTCATCGAAAGTTACCAGGCCGGTTTTATCATCCTTCTCATCGCAACATACGAAAGCACCAACGATGCATTGACTGCATAATCGAGTAACGTCATACCGCGAAAAGCTTGCTGCATAATGCGCCCCTTATCAATCACATTATAAATTTGTTGGGAACGTTCATCCTGATAAACATTCACCATTAGCTCATGCCGGCGGGCACTTGCCTTCCAGTTTATCGTCCGGTAATCATCCCCTTTGACGTATTCCTTTATCTGTTCGAATTCCGTATGATGCCCCACTCTGCGAATACGCTTTATCCCCAATTCGGTCAGATTGTCGCTCATAGCCAGCAACTCATATTGGTGCAACATCAGATAAGAAGGATATACCTTGATATCCAACGGCTCCCCACAAGTATAACGCCGGGAAATCAATCCGATCCGACCGGTTACAAACACCCTGATCCGCCCGAAAGAGTAAACACCCCGCTGCGTAGGGCGGAGACGATAACTAATCGTTTTCCCTTCATTTGCCTGAAGCTGTATCCGGAAATTGATATTCCGCTGTTGGAAGATAAAAGGAATCTCGTCGATAATCTCCAAAGAGACGGGACGCGGATAACTATTTTCCACACGGATAGCCACTTCGTTTTCATCGCCATTGGAGAAACGGTCGGCACAGTGACGTTCTGCCTGAATCGCGTTGGTACGATAAAGTAGAAATCCGTCCGCCGACACTAACGCAATCAAAGCCACAAGCGCCCACTGCCCGACAACAAACAACGGAGCAAACGCATATCCGCTACCCAGAAACAGGATAACCAACACAAAGACAATATAGAAACGATTCGTTAAATACAACTTGTCTGCTAAAAATTAAGAGTTAAAAACTAAAGACCGTAATCGGAACATGACAGTTGGACTATCATGCATTATCTATTTCGGAACCTCAACCTTGTCAATCAAACGCTGCGTCACCTTCACCGGAGAATAGCCTTCCATTTCCGCTTCGGCAGTCAGAATCAGACGATGTTGAAGCACATACGGAGCCACAAACTTAATATCTTCCGGTGTCACAAAATCACGTCCCTGCAAGAGAGCATAGGCTTTGGACGCCTGCATCATAGCAACGGACGCACGTGGAGAAGCTCCCAGATACACAGCTTTGCTGGTACGTGTCTGCTGCACAATCAGGGCAATGTACTGAAGCAACGTGCGGTCAACAAACACATTCTTCATAAAAGCACGGAGCGTCAACAACTCTTCCTTCGTAAGAGCAGGTGTGATATCATCAAGTTTCACCAAGGCGGCATTGGAGTGATGACGTTCCAGAATATTCACTTCTTCATCCAATGAGGGATAATCCATAGTAATCTTCATCAGGAAGCGGTCGAGCTGCGCTTCGGGAAGTTTGTAAGTTCCTTCCTGTTCCACCGGATTCTGGGTAGCCAAAATCGTATAGAGTTCTCCCATTCGGTGTGTCGTCCCGTCAATACTTATCTGACGTTCTTCCATTACTTCAAACAAGGCCGACTGCGTTTTGGCAGGAGCACGGTTTATCTCATCCACCAATACAATATCCGCAAATATCGGCCCCTTATGAAAATCAAACTCATTCGTCTTCATGTTGAATACGGTCGTTCCCAACACATCGCTCGGCATTAAATCCGGGGTAAACTGGATGCGGCTGAAGTCTGCATCAATCAACCGGGCCGTGAGACGGGCCAGCAACGTTTTCGCTACTCCCGGCACACCTTCTATCAGCACATGACCGTTTGCCAGAATAGCCGTCAGCACCAAGTCCACCGTTTGTTCCTGACCGACTATGACGGAGGCAATCCGTTCTTTCAGTCCTTGTATCTTCTCGGAAAAGAGAGTTAAATCTATCCGTTGTTCAGTGTTCTCTTCCATAAGTTTCTTCTTTATATATGATTGATTATTTCACTCATTTTATCTATATACAGTTTCATCTGTTCCGCAGAAATGACGCGGCCGCCGTAAATCACCGGGCGGACTTCGCGGACAAACGTACCGATTTCCTCCGCATCCATTCCCGTCTTCTGCGCAATCCGGCGGAAAGAGCGTTCATCGTCCGCCACTTCCTCTATATCCACCTGAATCTCTCTTCTCAATTCTTCCGCAAAGTAGATAAACTTCTTATGGACCAAGTCTGCATGATCTTTCTTCTGATAATACAGAGTCCCTATCAGTTCGGTAAACTCAAGGGATTTGTTTTCCGGTTCGCGGATAACCGGTATTACACGTTGCCGTCTCCGTACCGTAAATATCATAAACAGCAATATGGCAATCATCGTCAGATACAACGCCCAGCGAAGCGGTTGCCGGGAAAGAAGGTAAAGGAAAGGAGACTGCTGCGTTTCCGCCGTCTCTTTGACATATCCTTCGGTACGGACAACAGGAAACTCGCCCATTTGAGATAACAAGCGGAATATGTAAGCCGAATTATTCCCGTCGAGTATACCGTAATTGGTAAAAATCAAAGGAGTGGAGACAAGAATCACCTCCCCTTTCCCAACCGGACAGGTCATAGCTACAGGAACATAACGAAGTGTGTCCTGCTCCGATTCCGTAGATACGGAATCGACTTCTACCTCATACCGGTACTCATTCACATGAAGCGCTTTCCTCGCCAACTCTTTTCCCGGCAACGAATCGCCCCAGAAATAGGAGGAACAAAGCTGAGGGTAGAAATAGAACGTTCGCGGGGAATAGACTGCCGAATCTCCCACCCAGCATAAACTATCTTTTGCCAACAACGAAGTGGCATATTTCTTGAGAGCCAACGGACTGAAATAAAAACGATAAGATTCAAAGTTCAATGTATCCTTCAAGTACCGGCTGAACATAGTGCTCGCCAGCATAACCTTATTTCCCCGTTCCGCCATTTTCAGGAGAGACTTCACATCAATGTCCGTCAATGCCATGTCATGGGCAACTGCCAGTATTCCCCGGCTATACAACGTGTCTTCCTCCTCCAACTGATAGAATGTCTTTTTCGACAATGTGTATCCATTGGGCAAAGAAGCAGACAACAGGCTATCGAACACCGCACATCCGAAAGGCTGGTCATCATAATGACCGAAAGTAGGTGTCCACACAAACTTCTTCGGCAGGTGATATTCCACAGCGAACATTATGACCAAAAAGGCTACAATGAAAATGATAAACCAGTGGCTTCCTTTCATACAGCGCCTCCTTTCTCTATTTCTTCCTGCAATGCCTGCATCTCACGGAAAAGTTCTTCCGTCGCTTCGAAGTTACCGTAACGTACCCGCAGGAAGTGGTTGGTCATTTGCCGGAAAGCCGGCAGCCGCACTTCATAGATATATTGCGTAGGTGTCTTATAAAGCTGCCAGTCAATACGTTCGGCGTCGCTCAACTGTTTCAGTGTCTGCAAATAGAGCAAACGTATCGCTTCCCTGTAATCCCGACGGGACAGTGCTTCATCAATGCCTTTCGGAAAATCAACGCCATAAATGGTATCTTCCTCAACAGTATACGGAAGTGAATTTTTATGCGAACGCATGAACAGTTCGGGACGTTTTTTGTAAACAAACCAAACAATCAGAAGCAAAAGAAGAATGGCCAGGCAATCATGATAAGCCGGAATACTCCTCCGCAAAACGGCTACCGAATATTTTACCCAACAACTCCCCGAACTGACCGCGAATCCACTCGAAAATATTAATTTCCGGAGTTATCAGCTCACGATTATAATCATACGCAGCATCGGACCGGAAAGCCGCAAGCTGTGCAGAATCACAAACCAATGTATCAGCCGGGGAAGTTATCATCTACCTGAACCTGTTTTTAGAGTTTATCAAAATTATCAATATCAGTTTCCACCGTAATGCTGTCCACCACTTCCGAGGCGTGCCCGTATTGATAAGCCATGCCGACAAAGGTGAAAATCATTGCCAGGTAAGCGCCGAATGTCTGAATAATCGCCATTAAGTAGAGGAAGAAACTATATCCTGCCGATACAGTAACCTCACCGCTTCCACCGACATCACTCATTGCAAAAAAGTACTTCACGACAGTAGCAATATACCAAGGCATCATCGTTACTCCTTGCAGGACGTTAGCTATAATTCCCATTAACAATGAAACTAGAAAGACACCTCCCCAAGTAGCAAATCCCAACCGGAAAGTTTCTTGAAAGCCTCCATTAAAGTGATATCCTCAAACAAATAAATGGGCGCCAACAGAGCAAGCGGTACGGAGAAGCATGATAAACGGAATAGTCAGAAACAATGTGAAAGGCGTCAAAGCAACCAGAAGACCTACAAAAATACCAACAAACAGTACCAGTAACATACAAGCACCTGTCATCAGTAGCAGTCTTTTTATATTACGGAACAACCGAGGTTTCAGCATACCCAGAGTTACTCCCTGCAAGCGTTCTTCGCGTTCATTATATGTCCGGATCAGCCCATAGACCAACGATGTCAGGAGGATTATTCCAATCAGATAAAGGAACATATATAATCCATAATAAGAGCCGAAAGCAATGAGCGAAGAAGAAGACGCAGCCATTGCCGTACTACTTGCGATAGCAGATATCGACAATGCCCCGCTCATTAATCCGTTCAGGCTCAACGCCTGAATGAGGCAAAGAGGCAACAACAGATAAGTAGTAAACTTCAACAACAATTTCCAATTCTCTTTTAGAAAATCAAAAGAAGCGTTTAACTTTTCACCGAAAGGACGTTTCACATACATCGCGATCTTAGGTTTCTGTGATTCCATGTTTTTTTCTATTTGGTAAATAAATATAGTAGAAAATAATAAATGACAACGAAAGCAGAATGAATCCAAGCCTCAACAGATCCGGCAGTTCCGTATGTCGGTGACAAAGCCTTCAATAAAACCTGCCATTACAAATACGGGAACGGTACCTATGACAATCTTTACTCCCTTCTTTGCACCCCGACGGAAAGACTCCAACCGTGAATAGGTGCCGGGGAAAAGCCAACCGTTACCTAAAGCCAGTCCGGCGGCACCAGCCACAATAATTGCCCAGATTTCAAGCGTTCCATGCAGCCAGATAGCAAGACTGGATTCCCAAAGCAAATCGTGCTGATAAAAGAAGGTTTGAAAGGCACCTATCATGATTCCGTTTCTAAGTAACATATATCCTGTACCGAAACTAGTCAACAGCCCCATTGCAAAACAATTGAAAGAAACCATCACATTGTTAAGCGTAATTCCCAGGAACATCGGCACTTCGTCCGAGCCGTTGTAGACCGCCATTGGCTCACCGTTGGCAATATTATCCAAAGTCATATCCACATAGCCGTTCCCTAAAATCAGGCGGACAAAGTTCGGGTCATTCGCAGCGGATATCACTCCTATCAGCACGCTGACAATAAAGATAATGAAGGAAGTCAGCAGTTCACGCCGGGCATCATACATTGTCTGCGGAACTTCACGCGTCCAGAACGTGATGATTCGCGACCACTTTTCCCGTTTGTTCCGGTAAATCTCGTTATGCAGTGCCGAAGCAAGATTATTCAGATAGATAGTAATGCGTGAAGTCGGAAAATGTGTCTGGGCAAATGCCAGATCAGCAGTCAGATCCGTATATACGTCGGCAAGTTGGTCGGGAGACAAGCCCGCGGCCTGCTCCACTACCTTTTCGGTTTCCTTCCATTTTTCAATGTTCCGACGGATAAACGTAACTTCTTTCATGCTTTCCAAGGGATTTCGGATAAGTTTTGTCCGAAACCGGAAGCAAAAGTAAGAGAAATATGATATATTTGCAACGGAATCCTAAGAATGTTTAATCAGAAATGGCAGAATCTACGATTATAACCGGCCAATTCGTCCGTATCAGCCAGACGCCCGCCAGTATTGGCGAACGACTGTTGGCATTAGTTATCGATTATTTCCTAATCGTAATCTACGTATATTCTACTGCCACCCTCTTAACCGAACTGCGGTTGCCTTCGGGATTTACCCTCATTTTCTTTCTCTGCGTCATTTATTTACCGATACTCGGTTATTCTTTTCTTTGCGAGACATTCAACCACGGCAGAGTTTCGGCAAGCGTATAATGAATATCCGTGTTGTCAAAGCCGACGGTACCACTCCCAGTATCAGCTCTTACCTGTTGCGCTGGCTGCTTTTTCCTATTGACGGTCCAATTACGGGCGGTTTAGGTATTCTGGTGGTCCTGTTGACAAAAAACAGTCAACGAATGGGAGATCTTGCTGCCGGAACAATGGTGATTAAGGAAAAAAACTATCGTAAGATACACGTCAGCCTTGATGAATTTGACTATCTGACCAAAGATTATCATCCGGTCTATCCGCAATCCGCCGATTTATCACTCGAACAGGTAAATGTCATTACACGAACACTGCAATCCGGTGAGAAAGACCGTCCGCGACGTATCTTGCTACTAGCCCAAAAGGTGCAGGAGTTGCTTTCCATTACTCCACGCGACAACAATCAGGAGAAATTCCTTCAAACAGTGCTTCGGGATTATCAGTATTATGCATTGGAAGAGATATAAAGACTACTTTATTTACTGCCCGTTCCCTTTGTACCAAAGATCCGTAGCGATGCGTTCATTGTCGTTTCCGCACTTGGGAACTCTAGTTTCCACGGTTAGAAATTTCAATTTCCCTACGCAGAAAGAGGCTGTCTCAAAATAGAAAAATGAAGTGACCCCAAAAATTTGGACTGGTTAAACATTATCCAGTTATAGAAAGAGTTCGGTATTGTACTGGACTCTTTCCTTTTAACCGGGACTTGATTCTTTTATTATTATAATAATCTATATATTCTTCCAAAGCCTTTGTGAAGTCTTCCGGAGACTCGAACTTTTCAGCGTATAGAAGCTCAGATTTCATAATTCCGAAAAAATTCTCCATCATAGAGTTGTCCAGACAATTTCCC
>ENA-OQCK01000247-OQCK01000247.1-human-gut-metagenome-genome-assembly--contig:-NODE-247-length-32329-cov-3.524408_pt1 | contig 32329 bp, 43 predicted proteins | sample MGYA00242498_ERZ504578 | MGnify/ENA primary metagenome ERZ504578 (study PRJEB26092, sample SAMD00036229) | human gut metagenome | host: Homo sapiens | study: EMG produced TPA metagenomics assembly of...
GAAAAGGCTAAGATTGAACTGTCCTCTTCTACAAGCACTGAAATCAACTTGCCGTACATCATGCCGGTAGGCGGTGTGCCCAAGCACTTGGTGAAGACGTTGACCCGTGCCAAGTTCGAGGCTCTGGCTCACAACTTGATTCAAGCTTGTTTGGAACCTTGTAAGAAGGCTATGAGCGATGCTGGTCTGAACAATGCGGACATCGATGAAGTAATCCTTGTAGGTGGTTCTTCACGTATCCCGGCTGTACAGAAGTTGGTAGAAGACTTCTTCGGTAAAGTTCCTTCCAAGGGTGTGAATCCGGATGAGGTAGTAGCCGTAGGTGCTGCCGTGCAGGGTGCCGTTTTGACGGACGAAATTAAGGGCGTTGTGTTGCTGGATGTTACTCCGCTGTCTATGGGTATCGAGACTATGGGTGGTGTGATGACGAAGCTGATTGATGCCAACACTACCATCCCCTGCAAGAAGAGCGAGACATTCTCTACTGCTGCCGACAACCAGACGGAGGTTACCATCCATGTATTGCAGGGTGAGCGTCCGATGGCTGCACAGAACAAGTCAATCGGCCAGTTCAACCTGACAGGTATTGCTCCGGCACGTCGCGGTATTCCTCAGATTGAGGTGACATTCGATATCGACGCCAACGGTATCTTGAAGGTGTCTGCCAAAGATAAGGCTACCGGTAAGGAACAGGCTATCCGTATCGAAGCTTCCAGCGGTTTGAGCAAGGAAGAAATCGAAAAGATGAAAGCCGAAGCCGAAGCCAATGCCGAAGCAGATAAGAAAGAGCGTGAGAAAGTAGACAAGTTGAACCAGGCCGACTCTATGATTTTCCAAACCGAAAATCAGTTGAAGGAACTCGGCGACAAGCTCCCTGCCGACAAGAAGGCTCCGATTGAAGCTGCTTTGCAGAAGCTGAAAGATGCCCATAAGGCTCAAGACCTGGCTACCGTAGATTCTGCCATGGCCGAACTGAATACGGCATTCCAGGCTGCAAGTGCTGAAATGTATGCCCAGAGCGGTGCTCAGGGTGGTGCACAGGCTGGTCCTGATATGAATGCAGGTCAACAAGGCGGTGCTCAGGATAATACAAAGCATGGCGATAATGTGCAGGATGCTGATTTTGAGGAAGTGAAGTAAGTTGCAATAGGTGATTTTATAGAAAAAAGAGGCGTGTAATCCATTAAGTTGCACGCCTCTTGTGTTTTTGAATTTCAAGTCAATCTTATATACTTATTTTTCAGTTTGAGGATTAATGACAATGCGCCAATAGCCACCAAAGTCCGCACCTTCACGAGATAAGATACCCATAGACCGCAATTTTGCAATTTGTTTTTCTACGGCACGAGAACTTATACCAATCTTGTAAGCCATAGTTTCGGCTGACATAGGAGGATCGGAAATGACGAAATCGATAATCTTCTGTGCTGTCTTTCCTATGTTTTTAGGGGCATCTGTGCTCTCTCCGAACCTTGTCTCCGAACTTTTGTCGTTTACACCGAACATTTTCGCATTTACACCGAACTTTTCGACCGAACTTTCTTCGTTTGCAGGATACTTTTTGAGGGGACTGTTTACCCTTTCGGCCACTTCTTCTACGGGTATTCTTTCGTTCTTTCCCCAATTCAGATTATAGAATGTAGTGAAGAAAGAAGATGCTTCCGTATTGGCAAAAGCCGACACGGATTTAAGCCATGACTTCACTTTCTTACGTTCCAACATTTCCTTGAAATCATAAGCTGAACATTCCGTTATCAATGTATTGTTGCGTATCTGCATCGTTTTCTTTTTGTTGTTCGGGATAACTCTCTAATATAGTTTACAAAAGTAAGGATAAAACCGAGGAATTGGTTAACCCCCTCGTTCCCTTTTGATTTTCATGCATTTACATTACGTAGTTTATAACAGTTATTTTATCTTTTCTTTATAACACTATTCACTACCCGTATAGAGGAAACCAGTTTATTGGTGGAAGTAAATACGTCCACATTCCACACATGGGATGAACGCCCTTTATGAACGATGGTTGCCACTGCCCTTACGGTATCTCCTTCGTGTGCAGAAGAAATATGATTTCCGCTGACTTGCATTCCCACGACAATCTCATCAGGTTCGCAGATAATCATGGAGCCGAGCCCGGCAACGGTTTCTGCCAAGGCAAGGGTGGCACCGCCATGCAGAATGCCGAAGGGTTGGCGGGTACGGTAGTCGACCGGCATGGTTGCTTCTACGCGCTCATCCGAAGCGTATGTGTATTGAATGCCCAAGTTTCCCATCAATGCGTGTCGTGCCCGTTCGTTCAGTAAATCAAGAGGCACCTCTGCTGCACGCACTTCTGCCAATATTAGTTTTTCTACGGCCAGGGCCACTCCATCTTCTTCATTCGATGCGGTCACATAGTCTGCACAGACCTTTACAGAATCTTGTGAATGTCCCATAGCTACCCCCATGCCGGCCAATTGGAGCATGGTCACATCGCATACGCCATCTCCAACGGCAATGACTTCTTCCCGTGTTACTCCCAAATGCTCTAATAGGGCGCCTAACGTATTCGCTTTATTGACTCCGCAGGCACCACCTCTAAAAAGTAAGGCTCGGAACGGAAAGCATCCAGAGTACCTGCCAGGCGTTTTTCCCAATGTTGTTCCAGCCCTATCAGAGCTTTTTCCTTGTCACTCACCAGCATGCACTTGCAAGGTGCGAAGTCTATGGCAGTAGAGAATTCATCTTCCTTGATTATCTTCAAATTGTTTAGCAGGGCTTCATTCTTTATATATTCATTGTCCGGATATCCGTAATGAGGGTATCATCGTGGTAGGTGAAGATGGCAAAGCCGTTCTTGCGGGCTTTCTTTTCCAGATAAGGCAGCATTTCCGGATTGATGCGTCGTTCAAACAATATTTCTCCGTTCTGTGCTTTTATTATCTGGCAACCGTTATAGGAGAGAACAAACCCTCCATAATTGCCGAGTTCGAGGGTTTTGGCCAGTGGCATCAATCCATAAGTCGGCCTACCGGATGCCAAAACTATGCGCACTCCCATTTGCTGGACCTTTAGCAGAGCAGCTAATGTCCTTTTACTAATTTCTCTTTCATCATTGAGTAGCGTTCCATCTACATCAAGAACCAATAACTTATATTTCATGGCAACTCGATTTTGGGGTTATTATGTTACAAAGTTAAAAAAATGACTGTTAAAACGGTAATATTCGTTTTATTGTTTACTGAAACTTCTTTTATTTATCCTATCTTTGTCCACGTTTTGTTCCGCGTTCTCTATCCGGAGAAGCGGATGAAAAGGGAATCGGGTGAAAGTCCCGAACAGTCCCGCTGCTGTGAGTTCCATGCTCGGTGTATCATACTTGTGCACTGTTCTTCGGGAAGAACGGGAAGGCGATGTACCGGGAACGAGTCAGAAGACCTGCAAAACAAAGTCGAAAAATTGTCCATTCGAGGAAAGTGGGCAGTGCGCAAATGGTTTAAGATAATCTTCATTTATTCTATGTCAGGAAGGACTAAGGTATTACTGGTCTGTGCTGTTTCATTGGGTGCAAGTATACTCCGGCTCTCTGCCAGGAGGTGGGGGGAGATACGATTACGGGGAAAGTGCATCAGATAGAGAAAGTGACAGTGACAGCACGCAGGTCGCCCAATAAAGTGACTTCTGCCGTACCCATACAGACGATGTCACGGCAGGATATCAGCCAGCTGGGAATACAGAATATGGCAGATGCTGTACGCCGTTTTGCCGGAGCCAATGTAAAGGACTATGGAGGCATTGGAGGACTGAAAACGGTTTCCATACGCAATATGGGAGCAGCCCATACAGCTGTCAGTTATGACGGGGTGGCGGTGAGTAATTGTCAGGCAGGGCAGATAGATATCGGGCGTTTTTCGCTGGACAATGTTTCCATGCTTTCGCTCGCCATCGGGCAGTCGGAGGACTTGTTGCAGTCCGCCCGCTTGTATGCGTCGGCCGGTGTGCTGGGCATAGAGACGGAAAAACCTCATTTTGATGACGGGCGCAATGCCGCTTTTCAGGCACGGGTGCGCGGAGGGTCGTTCGGCATGGTCAGCCCCTCGCTGCGCTGGTGGCAGAAACTGGGCTGCCGTACACGCGTGGCGGTAGATGCCGGTTATATGAGGGCAGACGGTAATTACCCTTTCACGCTGGTCAATGGGAAATACGTGACGGAAGAGAAACGTAACAACTCCGGCATCTATTCCTGGCAGGGCGAAGCTACCTTTTATCATACTTTCAAGGATGACAGCGAACTGGATGTGAAGGGTTATTACTTCTATTCCCGCCGGGGACTTCCAGGGGCGGTTACGCTCTATAATCCCCTTTCCGATGAAACGCTTTGGGATGAGAATACTTTTGTGCAGGCACGTTATAGGAAGCATTTTTCGCCCCGGTGGAGTTTGCAGGCACAGGCAAAGTATAATCATGGCTGGAACCAATATAAGGATGAGGCAAGGAATATGCCGACGGATATTATCGGGAAAATCACCGGCAAGACGAATATTATATTTCCGCGACCGTTCTCTACCGTCCTTTGGAAGCTTTGACCCTTTCGTTGGCGCAGGATGGGTGATAAACAAGTTGCGCAACAGTTTGCCGGAATGTCCTTTCCCTACAAGATATACTTCCATCAGTGCCTTCAATGCACGCTACCGGCAAGGATGGCTCACGGCCACGGCTTCGCTGGTGCATACTGCCACTTCGGAGCATGCCGAGAAAGGTACGGTCCCCGATGACTTCCATCGCTTTGCCCCCTCTTTATCAGTCAGTATGCACTTGGCAGGACGAGTCGCTGTATTTCCGGTTGATGTATAAGAGTACGTTCCGTCTGCCCACTTTCAACGACCTCTATTACTACCGGCTGGGCAACCGTAATCTGCGACCCGAGAAGGCAGACGAATATAATGTCGGTATCACATGGAGCAAATCCGGATTGTCTGTGTTCGACTATATCTCCGTTACGCTCGACGGTTACTATAATGATGTGACGGATAAGATTGTGGCTTTTCCCACCACCTATGCGTGGAAGATGGCGAACTACGGCAAGGTGCATGCCGCAGGTGTGGATGCCACTTTGGCGGCAACCGTTCCATTGACGGAGAAAATAAGACTGATTATGTCGGGCGGATATACATGGCAAAAGGCCATTGACCTGACCGATTCCGACGCGAAGAACTATAAGGACCAATTGCCTTATACTCCTCTTCATAGCGGAAACGCGTCCGCCATTGTAGAAACGCCGTGGGTGAATGTGGGCTACTCGGCGGTAGGAGTGGGAAAGCGTTACTATTTGTCGCAGAACATTCCGGAGAATGAGATTGAGGGCTATCTGGAGCATACGATGAGCCTCTCTCATGAGTTTGCTTTGGGCGGTTGCCGGCTTCTGTTGCAGGCCGAGATTATAAATCTGACCGATGAACAGTATGACGTGATAAAATATTATCCTATGCCGGGTCGTTCGTGGCGGTTGACGGGTACTTTCAAGTTTTGAATAATCTATTTATGAACAACAAAAACTAATTATAAACAATAACAACTGTGATTATGAAAGTAAGAAGTTTATTATTCGGTATGCTCTGCATGCTTGCTTTGGGTGCCTCTTTGGCATCTTGTAGTGACGACGATGACGATTCTCTGGATGACGGCGGGTCGAAGGTGACACTGCCGCAGACGCGTGTTTATATTCTGAATGAGGGTGGTTGGGGAGCTAATAACGCAAGACTTGCCTTTTATGCACCCAATAAGGATGCGGATTTCATCAGTGATATTTACCAGACTCAAAACAACGCCAAGTTGGGTGACCTTGGTCAGAGTATGATTGAGTATGAAGATGAAATATATATAGCTGTAAGTGGTTCCAATTATCTGACTAAGCTGAATGCTGCGGGTGTGGAGTTGAAACGTGTTTCGTTTGTAGACGACAACGACCTCAGTGCAGGCATTCGTTATATCGATGCTGAGGATGGATATATCTATGCTTCCTTCTACGGAGGAGCTGTAGCTAAAATCAATGCGAAAACGTTGGAGGTAGTGGATAAATTGACCGGACTTGGCGACAATCTGGAAGGTGTGGCAATCTGCGAGGATATGCTTTATGTGGCGAATAGCTGTACTGCTGATTGGAGCACTTATCACAATGACGTAAAGGTGATAGATTTGCGTACTTTCAAGTTGAAAGAGACGTTGACGGTAGGTTTGAACCCCAATGCTTTGGTTGAAGAGGATGATAAGGTTTTTTTGATTTCATGGGGTAATTATGTTGATATTGGCTATTCATTACAGATGATAGACCCTGCTGCCAACAATAAGGTGACGGAATTAGGCAGTGCCACCCGTATGTGTGCTACTGATGATATTCTCTATTTGACTTATTCAAATTACACCAATCCTACCGCTTCTTTTTTTACTTATAATATAAAGACTGGAAAGATGGATGAAGCTTCTTTCTTGAAGGATATACCGGAAAAGTTGAAAACTTCTACGATTTATATGTTGGAAGTAAATGATAATAACGGTGATTTCTATATTGGTACTTCTGAATATACCACGAACGGCACCATTTATCGTTTCAAGAAAGACGGTACCTTTATAGAGCAGTTCGATGCAGGAGGTATGAATCCTAATTCTGCTATCTTCTTCAATTAATATCAATGAAAAGAAATAGTTTACTTATCTGTCTGTTCGCAGTCCTGTTTCTTTCCTCCTGCGGAGGAAGGGGCAAGACTGCCTCTGCTTTGGCCAACGGTGACACCATTCCCTTACGTTATGCAGAGAATCTTACCTTAGTGTCCTATCCCGGCTATACCCTTGCCACCTTGCGCAATCCTTGGGATACGTTGCACACGCTACATACCTATATACTGGTCCCGAAAGACCGCGAACTCCCGGCACATCTTCCGGCAGGTACTGTGGTACGTACCCGCTCTCCAAATCAGTCATCTACTCTTCCGTCCACTGCGGACTGATGGATAATCTGGGTGTGTTTGGTAGCATCGGCGGTGTCTGCGACTTGAAGTACATCAAACTGCCCACCGTTCACGAAGCCTGCCGCCGGGGCACCATCGCCGATTGTGGCGACGGTATGAATCCCGATATGGAGCGCATCATCGACCTGCATCCCGATGCCATCCTTCTGTCTCCGTTCGAGAACAGTGGCGGTTATGGCCGTATCGAGAAACTGGATATTCCCATCATCGAATGTGCCGACTACATGGAAACCTCCGCTTTGGGACGTGCCGAGTGGATGCGTTTCTACGGACTGCTCTTCGGGGTTGCGCCACAAGCCGACAACCTTTTTGCTGAAGTGGACAGTTGTTACCAACGCCTCAAGATGCGTGCGCAACTTTCATCCACCTCGTTCTCCGTTGTCAGTGAGTTGAAAAGCGGCTCGGCATGGTACGTGCCGGGAGGGCGTAGCACCATAGGAAGGCTTTTTCAGGATGCTTGCGGGCGTTACGCTTTTGCCGACGATACCCACAGCGGCTCTGTTCCTCTGGCTTTCGAGACCGTTTTCGACAAGGCGGGCGATGCCGACGTCTGGCTGGTGAAGTACAACCGTGACCGCGACATGAGCTATGCTGATTTGGAGGCGGATTATATCGCTACACCGGTTTCAAGGCTTTCAAGACCCGGAATGTCTATGGTTGTAATACGGCGAAAGTTCCTTTCTACGAGGAGACTCCGTTCCGTCCCGATTATTTGTTATCCGACCTGATACAGATTCTGCATCCCGAAATAGGAGATTTGGGAGGCTTGCGCTATTTTTGCAGACTGAAGGAGTGATGAACACAGAGATACGGAACTTTTGTGAAAGTAATAGAAAACTCTGTGCCTCCGTGTCTCTGTGTGCTAAATAATGTAACTATGAGTAAAGGCTGGAAATATGGTATCGGGTTGGGAGTAGTAATCTTATTGCTTTTTGCGGGCAATCTGCTGGTAGGGTCGGTTTCGATTCCGCCTGCCGATGTTTTCCGTATCCTGCTCGGTGGAGAGGGGGAGAAGGCAAGCTGGAGCTTCATCCTTTGGGAATCCCGTTTGCCCCAAGCGCTGACGGCGCTGCTTTGCGGTGGCGCATTGGCTGTCTGCGGACTGATGTTGCAGACGGCTTTCAAGAATCCGCTGGCAGGACCATCCATTCTGGGCATCAACGCCGGGGCAAGTCTGGGAGTGGCCTTCGTCATGTTGCTGTTTGGCGGCAGCATCACGGCAGGGGCGTTCAGTCTGTCCGGCTTCTTCTCCGTACTGCTTGGCGCATTTATCGGAGCATGCTGATTATGGCACTTATCCTTTTCTTTTCCACGCTGATAAAGAGCAATATCATGCTGCTGATAACGGGTATCATGATAGGCTACATCGCTTCTTCGGCCATTGCCCTGCTGAACTTCTTTGCTACGGCAGAGGGGGTGCAGTCCTATATGATATGGGGGCTGGGCAACTTCGGTGGAGTTTCCCTACAGCAGATGCCGGCCTTTGCGCTGGTCACCATTGTGGGACTGTTCGGCTCATTATTGTTGATAAAGTCCCTGAACGCCTTGTTGCTGGGAGAGCGCTATGCCGAAAATCTAGGTGTCAATATCCGCCGTGTGCGCAACTGGCTTTTGATTATCACCGGGCTCTTGACGGCTGTCACCACCGCTTTCTGTGGTCCGGTCGCCTTTATTGGCCTGGCCGTGCCGCATGTGGCCCGCATGATATTGGGGACAGCCAATCACAATTCCCTATTGCCGGTCACCATCCTGAGTGGCGGTGCAGTGGCACTGCTTTGCAATCTGATTTGCGTCTTGCCCGGCGAAGCGGGTATTATTCCCTTGAATGCCGTCACGCCCATTATCGGTGCGCCGGTCATCATCTACGTTATTCTGAGCCAGCGGAAGCCCCAACAATTCAACTAAGCTATTGCCGACAGCTTGACAAGTTTTTGCCTTACTATTGGCAAGACTTTGCCACCGCGTTGCAAACTTTTGTCCATAGGCCATTGGCAAAGTTTGCCAAACCTATGGCAATGTCTTGGCAAAATTTCTCTCTGATTATCAACGTGCTACTTTTTTTGTATTTTTCTCTCCATTCTATAGGGTTTTATCTTCCTCACCGCTCTTATTAATAGAAACCCCTTAAAAACATGCCTTATGAAAAACTTTGTAGGATTTACACTTGGGTGTTTGTTTGCATTCTTATCTTCGGGTATCACCCCGTTGATGGCGCAGGACGCGGCAGTGAACGAGCTCGTCATCACCGGTACGGTCAAGAACAAGGACAGCAGGAAGAAACTCGAAAACGTGAACGTCTCTGTTGTCGGCAACAATATCGGAACGGTGACCAATGCCGACGGCACATTCTCCTTGAAGTAGCGGAAGCGGAAGCTTTCCGTGGACTGGAAGTCTCCCATATCGGCTATCTCACTACACACCTCTCTCTGGAAGAACTTGAAAAAACGGGCGAGCTGACCATCTGGATGATACCGGCCCCCAATCTTTTGAGCGAGATTGTGGTCTATGGCAATAATCCCCGCGTCATAGTGGAAGAGGCCATCAAGAAAATTCCAGTAAATTATTCTGGCAATGACAACATGCTGACCGCCTTCTATCGGGAAACCGTGCAGAAGCGCCGCCGCTATATCAGCGTGTCCGAGGCAGTGATGGATGTCTATAAGACGGATTATAACTCCCGCGATGTAGACCGCGACAAGGTGCAGCTGCTGAAAGGCCGCCGCCTGCTGAGCCAAAAGCAGAGTGACACGCTGGCTGTGAAGTGGTGGGAGGTCCCAATTTGTCCCTTTATCTGGACATTGTGAAGAATGGCGATGCGCTGTTGAGCACGGACAATCTGGACTATTATGAATTCCGTATGGAGGACCCCGTCAATTTGGATAACCGCATGCAGTATGTGGTCAGCTTCCGTCCGCGGGTCAGCCTGATGTATGCCTTGTTCATCGGGAAACTGTATATAGACTACGAACGGCTTTCCTTTACACGTGCCGAGTTTGGCCTGGACATGGCAAATCGGGTGAAGGCAGTGGAGGCCATTCTGCATAAGAAGCCCGTCGGCTTACGGTTCCGCCCGCAGGAAGTCACCTATCTGGTGACCTACAAGCAGCAGGGGGCCAAGACTTACCTGAACTATATACGGAATGTCATCCGCTTTAAATGCGACTGGAAAAAAAGGCTGTTCTCCTCCAGCTACACCGCTTTCTCTGAAATGGTGGTGACCGACAGGACGGAAAGCCCTCTCTCCGGCATCTCCAACAAGAACACCTTCAAACGGAAGCAGGTATTCTACGACCTGGTGGATGAGTACTGGAACGAAGACTTCTGGAGGAACTACAATATCATAGAACCTACGGAATCCCTGGAGAATGCAGTCAGCAAATTGCGGAAACAATCCAATTGATTATCTGATAGTTTTCCTTATATTTGGAGCAACCGAGAAAAAATACCGTGTATGCTGGACGAACTGATGATACTGGCCAGAATAAAGGAGGGCGATATAAAGGCGTTCGAAGGAATCTTCCGCCGGTATTATTCCCCTCTTTGCTGGTATGCTGCGGGCATCACGGGTGATACGGCGTCTGCCGAGGAAATTGTGGAGGAGCTGTTCTACGTGCTGTGGAAGAACCGGGAGCGGTTACAAGTATTCCAGTCCGTGAAAAGCTATCTCTACCGTTCTGTGAGGAATGAAGCCGTGCAGTTTTGTGAGCATCAGGAGGTCAAGGAGCGCTATCGGGCATCTGTCCGTACGGAGTCCGGGCCGGGCTATTCGTCCGACCCCCACGCGCATTTGGAGTACGAGGAACTACGGACTCTCATCCGGCATACGCTCGACAAGCAGCCCCGGCGCCGGCAGCAGATTTTCAGGATGCACCGCATGGAGGGGAAGAAATATGCAGAGATTGCCTTGTCGCTTTCGTTGTCCGTCAAGACGGTGGAAGCGGAAATGACCAAGGTACTCCGAACCTTACGAAATGAAATTGATAATTATATCCGGACACAATGATGGAAGTAGATAAAAAGAAGACAAGGACCGACGAGGCATGGGTACGGCTTTATGCCCGCTTCGAAACGGACTGCCTGCTGCCGGCAGATGCGGAACATGCTCCGGCAATGCACCGCAGGCTTTACCTCAAGTGGGGGAGCGTTGCGGCAGCCGTGATTGCCGGAATCGTATGTTTTGCCGCATGGTGGGCCGTACCGGAACAAGGTGGGGACAGTCGTAGCTTGCTGACGGAGGAGAACCGGGAGAAGCCCACACTGGTCAAGACCCTTGAAGACGGTTCGGTGGTATATCTGGCGCAGGAAAGCACGCTGAAGTATCCCGAACATTTTGCGGAAGACAAGCGGGAAGTGAACCTGCAGGGTGAAGCCTTCTTCGATGTGGCAAAGAAACCCGAGCAGGCTTTTACGATTGAGACGGCGAGTGCGTGTGGAGGTACTGGGCACGGCTTTCAATGTCAGGAGCAATGAAGGGCTCCCCTTCAGCTTGTCCGTGAAGCGCGGGAAGGTGAAGGTGCTGCTGAAACAAGAGGAACAGACGGTCTTTGTAGAGGCGGGAGAAACGGTTATCTTGCAGGGGGGCAGTCTGCTCGTCAGCGAGACGGAGAATCCGGAGCTCTTTGACCGCTACACCAGCAACATCCGTTTCAAGGACGAGTGCCTGGAGGATGTGCTGCGTGCCATCAATAAGGAGTCTGCCGGCTGGCAGATAGAAGCCGCGTCGCCAACCCTGGGCAAACGGCGGCTGACGGTCGAATTTTCGAATAACTCCCCGGAGTCTGTGGCCGAGCTGATATGCTGGACGTTCGACTTGAAGTGTACACGTCAGGGCAATAGACTGATATTGTCGGAACAATGAATTCAATGAAATGCTTCATTCTCCATTTGCCACTCTTCATTTTCTTCCTGGCAGGCAGTGCAAGAGCGGACGGAGGCGATGTGCTGGACCGCATCGTCCGGCTGCCTGGAATGAAGGGAACGGTTTATGCGCTGTTGGGGAAAGTCTCGGAGCAGTCCGGCTATCTGTTTATCTATGATAGTAAGGTCATCCATAACGACTCAGTGGTGAGGGTCAGGAAGCAGGAGTGTTCCGTGAGGCAGGCCATTCATAGGATAACCGGCAGCCGGAACCTCGAATTGAAGGTATTAGGCAACCATATATTGATAACACGGGCGGCAGAAAGGAAGAGTATGGAAGAAACGGTACCCCTGCCGCCCCGACCGGCATATTCCACCATTGCCGGAATCCTGCTGGACAAGGAGACGGGAGAGCCCGTCGTCAGTGCGTCGGTCATCGCACAAGGAACCTCACTGGGTAACATTACCAACCAGAACGGTGAATTCCGGCTCAACCTGCCCGACTCGTTGAGGCGCTGCATGCTCTCCTTCTCCCATCTGGGTTATGTGGGGCAAACGGTGGAAGCCTCTGCTTTGGAAGGACGCAGCAATGTCCTGAGCCTTGAGCCGAAAGTCATTTCCTTGCAAGAAGTGCTTATCCGCTTGGTGGAGCCTAAAAAGCTGCTTCGCGAGATGATAGAGCACCGGGATAGGAACTGCTCCACTTCTCCGGTCTATCTGACCACCTTCTACCGGGAAGGTGTACAACTGAAGAACAAGTTCCAGAGCCTGACGGAGGCCGTTTTCAAGGTCTACAAATCACCGACGATGGAACCCGGACAGAAAGACCAGGTGAAACTGCTCAAGATGAGCAAGATAGATAACCGGGAGCAGACGGACAGTGTGCTTGCCAAAATCAGCTCCGGGGTGGAGGCATGTCTGCAGTTGGACATCATGAAGAATCTTCCAGACTTCCTCTTGCTGGAATCCGGCGAGGAACTTTATACCTATACTTCGGGCGACATCGTATCGGTGGACGACCGTACTGCCAACGTCGTCTATTTTGAGCAGAAACGTGGGGTAAAGGAGCCTTTGTTCTGCGGAGAACTCTATATAGACTCGGAGAACAGCGCCTTGCTGCGTGCCCGCTTCGAAATTCATCCCCGGTATGTGAAGGCCGCCACACGGCTTTTCGTGATACGCCAGGCTCCGAAAATCAGGCTGACAACGGAGAAACTTGTCTATACCGTCTCATACAAACCCTGGAACGGTACCTATTATGTCCACCACATCCGTGGCGACTTTACTTCAAGATGAAGAGAAAACGCATGCTCTTCAGTAATCCCACTCTGTATACCTGGTTCGAGATGGTGACCTGCCGGATTGACGGGGAGAACGTGACGCGCTTCCCGCGTGCGGAACGGTTGCCGGTGCATACCGTCTTCTCTGAAACCGACTTCAAGTATGACGCCGATTTCTGGGGCGACTTCAATGTGATTCCGCTGGAAGAGGAGCTTGGAAAGATTATCGAGAAGGTCTCCCTGAAGATAGAGCAGACGGAAGCTCCGTAAACATGGCCCTCAATCGTTTGCGGTGGGTAGGTTGTATATTCTACACTAAAATTATCTCTATTTTGTTTTTTTATTGTAATTTTGTCCCCGGTATTAGTTTAAATTTAAAGATTGTAACTATGAGATTACCTGAGGACCCGGTGATGCTGTACAGCTTCATCAACATGAAACTGCGTGATTTCTATCCTTCGCTGGACGCGCTCTGCGAGGATATGAACGTAGAGAAAGAGGACATTGTACGAAAATTGAAGCTCGTGGGATTTGAGTATAATCCTGCAAAGAACAGATTTTGGTAAATAATGTTTCTGTATAAAACAACTCCCGTTGCTTGTTGTTGTAAAGCGCAAGTTAACGGGAGTTGTTTTGTTATGGAACTATGGGATAAGGCAGAACGTCTTTGGACGAGGGTCAAGAACTGGAAAACAGTACGCGGCTGGCACATCTGGAAGTTGAAGCTGGTGGATGCCCGGTTGTATTTCGTCAGCATGTTCGTCGGTTTGCTGACGGGACTGGTCGCTGTGCCCTATCACTATCTTCTCTATTATCTGTTCCACCTCCGCAGTGGTTTCTTCGCTTCGCATCCGGCCTGGTACTGGCACATTCCACTCTTTCTGTTTTCTTGGGGCATTCTCGTCTTCGTCATGTGGCTCGTGGGGAAAATGCCGCTTATCGGCGGGGGAGGTATTCCGCAGACACGCGGCGTGATTAACGGGCGCATCACTTACCGGCATCCTTTCATCGAGATGGTATCCAAGTTTGTAGGGGGCATTCTGTCCTTCTCGGCGGGGTTGTCTTTGGGGCGCGAAGGGCCTTCCGTGCAGATAGGCTCTTATGTGGGTAGCCTGGTATCCCGCTGGACTCATATCCTGAAAGGCGAACAGAAACAGTTGCTGGCAGCCGGGGCGGGAGCGGGGCTCGCTGCGGCTTTTGCAGCGCCACTGGCTTCCTCGCTCATTGTAATAGAATCCATTGAACGCTTCGATGCCCCTAAGACGGCCATCACTACCTTGCTGGCGGGTGTTGTGGCAGGAGCGTGGCAAGCATGGTCTTTCCTGTGAATCCTTACCATCTGATAGAAGTAACGGAACCGGTTTTCGCCTTCTTTGTCCAGATGAAGTATTTCTTGATATTGGCGGTGATTGTCTCCGTATGCGGGAAGTTCTACTCCTCCACCATGAATGCTTTCAGGCATGTGTATGCCAAAGTCAATTCTCCGGCGTATGTCAAGATGTTCTATCTGGTGCTGGTGGCCTACATCATTTCGCTGATGCAGGTCAATCTGACTGGAGGCGGGGAGCAGTTTCTGCTGGCCCAGGCACAGAACGGCAGTACGCAGATTATGTGGGTGACGGCTGTCATGTTGCTGCATTTCGTCTTTTCCGTTTTCTCTGTCTCTTCCGGATTGCCGGGCGGCAGTTTCATTCCGACGCTGGTTACGGGAGGGTTGTTGGGACAGATTGTCGGTCTGGTAGGAGTGAGGTACGGTGTCATCGGGCAAGAGAATGTCAGTTATATCATGCTTGTTTCCATGTCGGCTTTTCTGGTGGCCGTGGTCCGTACACCGCTCACGGCCATTGTGCTGATTACGGAGATTACGGGGCATTTTGAGGTCTTTTACCCTTCGGTGGTTGTTGGTGGGTTGACCTACTATTTTACGGAACTTCTGCAAATGAAGCCTTCCAACGTCTCCCTCTATGAAGATATGATTCATGCTCCCGATTTTAAAGAAGAGAAACGCTATACGCTTTCAGTGGAGATTATGACGGATTCTTATCTGGACGGGAAACTGGTGGACGAACTGTTCCTGCCGGAGCGTTGCGTCATTATCAATGTACATCGGGATGGAAAAAATCTGGTCCCCGCAGGAACTCGTTTGATTCCGGGGGACCAGGTACAGATTGAGATGGACTCGCAGGACATAGAGAAACTCTATGAACCGCTTGTCAGTATGGCGAATATCTATTAAGCCAGATTGCCTATCTCGTCCAGATTCTTCTGGATGTCGGCATCCGTCAGCTCGTAATTCACTAAATCGCCGGACAAATACTTGTCGTAGGATGCCATGTCGATAAGTCCGTGACCGGAAAGGTTGAACAGAATCACCTTCTCTTCACCCGTTTCCTTGCATTTGTTTGCTTCGCGGATGGTGGCGGCAATGGCATGGCAGGACTCGGGGGCGGGGATGATGCCCTCTGCTTGCGCAAACAGACAACCGGCGTCGAATGATTCGAGCTGCTTGATGTCCACCGCTTCCATATAACCGTCTTTCAGCAGTTGTGATACGATGACACCTGCACCGTGATAGCGTAGGCCGCCGGCATGGATATTGGCAGGGGCAAAGTTGTGTCCCAGTGTAAACATGGGCAGCAACGGAGTGTATCCGGCCTCGTCGCCGAAGTCGTATTGGAATTTGCCGCGTGTCAGCTTCGGACATGAGGCAGGTTCGGCGGCGACAAAGCGTGTTTTCTTTCCTTCGAGGATGTTGTGGCGCATGAAGGGGAAGGCGATACCGCCAAAGTTGGAACCTCCTCCGAAGCAGGCGATGACGGTGTCGGGATATTCACCCGCCATTTCCATCTGCTTTTCGGCTTCCAGTCCGATGACGGTCTGGTGCAGGGCACGTGGCTCAATACGGAGCCGAGGGTATATTTGCAGTTGGGAGTGGTCTGTGCCAGCTCTATAGCTTCGGAAATGGCTGTTCCCAGCGAGCCTGATAGTTGGGATGGGCGGTCAGTATATCTTTTCCGGCGCGGGTAGACATGGAGGGAGACGGGGTAACCTGCGCACCGAATGTCTGCATGATGCTGCGGCGGTAGGGCTTTTGCTCGTAACTGATTTTTACCTGATAGACAGCGGCTTCCAGTCCGAAGAGGCGGGCGGCATATGCCAGGGAAGCTCCCCATTGTCCGGCACCGGTTTCGGTGGTCACGTTAGTCACTCCCTCCTGCTTGCAATAGTATGCCTGCGGGATGGCGGAGTTCAGCTTGTGCGAGCCCATCGGGCTGACGCTCTCGTTCTTGAAGTAGATATGTGCCGGTGTGCCGAGCGCTTTCTCCAATCCATAAGCGCGCACCAGCGGAGTGCTGCGGTAGTATTTGTACATTTCGCGGACCTCTTCGGGGATTTCAATCCACGTGTCGGTCTGATTCAGTTCCTGGCGGCAGAGTTCCTCGGCAAAGATAGGATACAAGTCTTCTGCTTTCAGCGGTTGCTTGGTGCCGGGGTGAAGCGGTGGCATGGGCTTGTTCACCATATCGGCTTGTATGTTATACCAGTACTGTGGGATTTCCTCTTCCGGGAGAATGAATCTTTTCTTTTTGTTGCTCATAGTGGTTAAAATTATTAATAATTCAATGCCCAAATGTAGCTATTATTTTTGAACCAATTTCTTTTTCCTTTTGTTTTTTGTATATCAAGGTATATTTGTCTAAGTTTGCCGCGTTTCATTAATCGATGCATTTATGAAGATTTATCATAAATTCCTTTTGTATCAAAATAAATGGATTCACCCTTACGTACGGATGACAGTGGGAGTAATGACTTCCATCACTTATTTGGCCTCCATCCTGCTGATTGTCGGCGTGGTCTATGAGCATGGCTTTACGATTCAGAGGTCGAGGCGCATCAGCTCCAACGCTTGTACCATGGGGTGTGGATTGTTTTTCTGGTAGATGTCACCCTTCGCATTTTGCTGGAATACAAGGATACCCGGCGCACCTTCAGTAAGCTCACCTGGATACTGACCATTCTGCTCTATCTGACCCTTATCCCGGTCATTTTCCATCGTCCGGAGGAGGAGGGCGCCATCTTGCAGTTCTGGGAATTTCTGCATGGCAAGGCCTATCATCTTGTCCTGCTGCTGGTGTTTTCCTTTTTCAGCCTTTCCAACGGCTGGTACGGTTGTTGGGGCGGCGTACGAACCCTTCGCTTATTCTGGCTGCAAGTTTCCTGATAATCATAATGATAGGCACGGGGCTGTTGATGTTGCCGCGCTGCACGGTGAACGGCATATCGTGGGTCGACTCGCTGTTCATATCCACCAGTGCGGTGTGCGTCACGGGGCTGACGTCTGTCGATGTGGCGTCCACTTTTACCCCGACCGGTTTTGTGGTAATCATTCTGCTGATTCAGATAGGCGGTCTGGGAGTGATGACACTGACGAGCTTCTTTGCCATGTTCTTCATGGGTAATACCTCGTTGTACAATCAGTTGGTGGTGCGCGACATGGTGAGTTCCAATTCCTTGAATTCCTTGCTCTCCACCCTGGTCTATATTCTGGCCTTTACGCTGGTGATTGAAGGAATAGGGATGCTTGCTATCTGGGGAGACATCCACGGGACGATGGGGATGGACCTTCAAGAAGAGCTGGCCTTTTCCGCTTTTCATGCCATTTCCGCTTTCTGCAATGCGGGATTCTCCACGTTGCCCGGAAATCTGGGTAATCCGTTGGTGATGACGGGGCACAATCCGTTCTTCATCTATATATCTCTGCTGATTATTTTGGGGGGTATCGGTTTCCCCATACTGGTGAATTTCAAGGATATTATTCTTTACCATCTGCGTCGTCTGTGGCACTTTCTGCGTACGTGGCATTGGGACGGCAAGCGTTTTTACCATCTGTACAACCTGAATACAAAGATTGTACTGATAGTCACCTTCCTGCTGCTGGTACTGGGCACGGTGGGCATTGCTGTCTTTGAGTGGAATGCCTCCTTCGCCGGCATGTCGGTGGCAGACAAGTGGACGCAGGCGTTTTTTCAATGCCACGTGTCCCCGTACGGCAGGCTTTACCAGTGTGGACTTGGCAGGCTTGGGGGTACAGACATTGCTTATATATCTGTTTCTGATGTGGGTGGGAGGCGGTTCACAGTCTACGGCAGGCGGTATCAAGGTAAATGCCTTTGCGGTAGTGGTGCTGAATCTGGTGGCTGTGTTGCGCGGCACGGAACGGGTAGAGGTGTTTGGCCGTGAGCTGTCACACGATTCTATCCGTCGTTCCAATGCCACGGTGGTGATGTCGTTCGGCGTCTTGTTGCTGTTTATTTTCATCATCAGCATTCTGGAGCCGGGTACGTCGCTTTTGGCCATTACCTTCGAGTGTGTGTCGGCATTGAGCACGGTGGGGTCCAGTTTGAACCTTACCCCGCGGTTGGGAGACGACAGCAAGCTGCTGGTGGCACTGCTGATGTTTGTGGGGCGTGTGGGACTAATTACGCTGATGCTTGGCATCATCAAGCAGAAGAAGCATACGAAGTATCAGTATCCGAGTGGTCAGATTATAATCAATTAAATAAGATGAAGTATATTATTATCGGTTTAGGGAATTATGGTCACGTGCTGGCAGAAGAGCTTTCTGCACTGGGGCACGAAGTGATAGGTGCGGACGTGAGCGTCGGCCGGGTGGATAGTCTGAAGGAAAAGATTGCCACAGCCTTTGTCATCGACGCTACGGACGAGCAGGCCTTGTCCGTATTGCCGCTGAACAGTGTGGATGTGGTGATTGTTGCCATCGGCGAGAATTTCGGTGCATCCATCCGTGTAGTGGCTTTGCTGAAGCAGAAGAAGGTGCAGCATATCTATGCCCGCGCCATTGACGCTGTCCACCGTTCCGTACTCGAGGCTTTTGAGCTGGAACGCATTCTTACTCCCGAGGAGGATGCCGCACGCGGACTGGTACAGTTGCTGGAATTCGGTGCCGATATGGAGACATTCCGCGTGGCACCGGATTATTATGTAGTCAAGTTCACCGTTCCGGACAAGTTCATTGGCTATTATGCCAATGAATTGAATCTCGATAAGGAGTTTGGCCTGAAGATGCTCGCCTTGAAACGTGCCGAGACTTTGAAGAATTGCCTGGCGTCTCGTATGTGGAACACAATGTACTGAACGAACTGCCGGAAAATGACCAGATACAAGCCGGCGACCAGTTAGTGTGCTACGGACGGTATAAGGATTTCCAGAAGTTCTGGAAAGCACTATGATAATTGGTAGTTGGAAATGTGTCAAAAGTGGTATTCACCCCCCATTTTCAACTAATCAAAGTCTTTCTCCCGACACCGATAATGGAAATAATCAGTCAGGAAGTGTGCATTCTTGCGTATGAACTCTTGCCCGTATTCTTTTCTTTGCAAACTGTTCAGATAAGCATCCGGAAGCATGCCTTCGTCTTGCAGGATGCAACTCAATTGGTAGGGGATAATGTCTGGGTTGACGATGAACATAATGGCGTTTTTCTCTGCTTCCTCCTTATTATAATTGGGGTTGTCCGGAGATTTGATGCATTCGCACAGCTTGAATTGGATATGTAGGCCGGTGTGCGGGTTGGCCATCAGCATGGCTCCGGTTTCTGTATGTATGCGTGGTATGTCCAGGTCTTCTTTCAAGCCGTATCCCATCTTGTTCAGCAGAAAATCAGAGATTTCCTCTTGCGATTGGCAGAATACAAAAGATTTCCCGCCGGATGCTTTTATGAAATCATGGAATGTAGCCTTTTCATTCGTCTTTTCTTTCTGTTTCGTCAAGTCGTCCACATATTCCGCCATTTTCTGGTCGTACTTGTTTTCGAGAAGCATGCCGCACTGCACCATGCGTTGCCAAAATAAATCAGTTCGCAGATAAGGGTGCTTTTCCCTGCCTCTCGGCTACGGATGGCCGAAAGGTTCAAGGACTTCTTGGTTATCTTGAATTCGCCTTCGTCCTCACTGCACAAATCTTTGACGTACAGAAATTCATCGTCTTCTTTCTCCAGCAGATAGCAACTGTTTTCCCGTGCCTTCACCTTGCCCCAAAGCTGATGTTCGGGATGGGCTTTTCCGATGAGAGCCAGCCATTCCGGTGAGGTCAGCGACAGCAGGTTGCGGCGGCCTTTGAACGTCAGTGAGGTGCGTGTGGCATATATGAGGGTCTCTGCCATTTCGGGAGTAATCTTTTCATCATCCAGCAACCGTTCAGCTTCGTCCCGGCATTGGGCGACATTTTCGATGTTGAAGTAGCATTGGTAGTGAAACCAATCCAGTATCTCCCGGTAGCGGAAGAAGTCTTCTTCTCCCATGGCAGAGTGGTATAGAAATTCCTGCATCCTTTCATTTTCGGGAGCGGTTTCGTATTCCTCTGCAAGCAGTCCGTATATCTCTTGTGCAGTCTGCTCTATTCCGGGATTCTCGGGGTTGATGGCGCTTATTCCCCGGCACAGATATTGTATATGGTGCCAAAGCAGAAAGCGTATGTCCTCCAGATTGATTTCATCCGGAAAATAATCGCCTTTGATGGGGTAGAAGGGCAGATAGGCTCCGTATCGCTTCCGGCACTCGGCAGTGAATGCCTGCCAGATGCCGGTCTGGGAGATGACGTCCTCAAACCATGCGGCGAGGCAGAGGCTTGTATAGCGTATGTTTTCCTCTTCTTCGAAGGCGTCGGCTATCGTTGAAGAGTAAGTCTTTTGTGGATTTCGTTTGCAATGCCGACGTAGTACTGGTCAACGCTGTTTGTCTGCTTGTACGGATGCAGTTCCAACCATTTTTTGGGATATATTTTCTTCATGACTCTAAAGTGAGTTTGGTGTGTATTTTTTATATGTTTCATTTCCAGCGTAAAGATATGTTTTTTATGGGAATTTTCTTGTTTTTCCTCCTTTCGATTAGTATATTTGTATGCTACTATTAAATCGTTCCATCGTGTGGAAAAATCGTTCTACCATGGTGGAACGATTTTTCTTCCGTGGTGGAATGATATTTTCTCCATGGTGGAATGATTAAAGAATAGCATTTCTTCTCCTTAATGCCGTGGAAGAAGAAATGACGGAATTGCAGGACCATTTAAAAACAGAATATATATGAGTGCGTATTACGACCTTTTCGAGAAACCCGACGTCCGCCAGACCGGCGAGCAACAATCCCTTTATGCCCGCTTTGTCCCCAAGGCACCATCGACCGCAAGGAATTTATCGAGCGTGTACATCTTTTCACCGGCCTCAGCCGCAGCCTGCTGGAAGGAGCGATGGCAGGCTTTATGGACGAGTTGCGCGACTGCCTTGCCAATGGCTGGACGGTGGAGCTGGGCGAACTGGGTTACTTCACCCCCTCTTTGAGTTGTACCCGCCAGGCGACGGACAAGAAAGAGCTTCGTGCTGCTCCATCGCTTTGCGCGGTTGAATTTCCGTCTGGGCAGGGAGTTCTATAAGGATTTGAAAGGTAAGATGCAGTTGGAGCGTTGTCCGCAATCGGCATCGGCGCCTGCTTCGTCTGCCGATGAGGCGTTGGGCGTGGAGCAGCGCTGGCAGTTGCTGGATGAGTATTTGCAGCAGTATCCCTGCATCAATCGCTCCCAGTATGCACGGCTGGCAGGACGTAGTTATAAGCAGGCGGTTGTCGATTTGAATAGGTTTATAGAAGAAGGGGTGCTGATGAGGCATGGGATGGGGCCGAGTGTGGTGTATGCCAGAAAGAGGTAAAATTCAAGATGTGTATTTGCATCCGAATCGAAATGCAAAGGACATATCCCGTGAGCTCAATATGGATAAAGGGCTGTTATTCCGCATATTGAAAAAGCTGGAGGCAAATCATTCTCGACACCCCCAAGAATACGGACAGAGCACATCTGTTTTATGAGAAAGCCGGATTCAAGAAAATAGAGAAAGAAGAACTCCCCATCGAATACGATTATCCGTATGATGACAGTGACTTCTTCTGCCTGACCTTGAACGGATACCAATAAATTTACGGTTATTAGAAATTTAATCGGATAAATTAAGATTTATGGAGATACATAAAGTCCATTCTGTTTTTTTCAGTGCTACATTTACTACCAAAGCCATCGTGCAGGGTATCGTCAAGCAGCTGCACGCCGATAATATCCAACATGACATTACGAGTAATGTTTTAATCCCCCGGTTTGAGATTGGGACGCAATGAATTGTTGGTCGTAGGCGTGTCGTCCTATTCAGGAAGAGTGCCCGACACGTGCCATTGCGTCGGAGAACCCCATAAAGACAGATGAAAGTCAATGTATTTCATGTGAAGGTGCATTGCCCTATGTCCTGTCGGCTCACGAAACTACCACTATCCATTTTTCGGAAAAAAGAGTTTGGAGTTTGCAAGCGCAAATTCAGAGAGAAAAGAACCTGAACTTTTTTACGCTGTCAATTAAAGATGCCGTAAAGGATAAAAACAATGTATGATTAAGGAATAAAATTTCTTAGTCATTGTCTATCAGTTCCTTTCTTTTTCTCCAATATCCTTTTTTATCCTACGAAAACCTCCTTAAACCTCCGTTAAAGCACCACCCCGTTTTCTGCCCGTTGTATCTTTGCATCGTGGTCACAAAGAAACTGGTTTTGCAGACTGACGAGCGAACAAGACCGACTTTTATTAATCAACTTAAAATTAAAAAACTATGGCTTTGAATTATGAAGTAAAAAAGAGAGTATTCGGTTTTGACGAGACAAAAACGGAAAAGTACGTGGCGCAGATGAAAACTTTGGGTGTGGTAGGTTTTAAGGATTTATGCGACGAGGTTTCCAAGATAGGCATGGCGCCTCGCGGTGTGGTGAAGTTGGTGCTGGACGGATTGATCGACACCTTGAATATGGATATCAACAAGGGATTTTCGGTACAGCTGGGTGAGTTCGGCTGTTTCCGTCCCGGCATCAACGCTAAGAGCCAGGACAAACTGGAAGACGTGACGGCAAGCACGATTTATCGCCGCAAGATTATCTTCACCCCGGGCTTCTACTTTAGGGACATGCTGACCCGCGCCAGCGTAGAGAAGATGGATTGGTCGGGCAACGGCACCGTTTCTGGCGGGGGTAGCTCCAAACCAAATCCGGATGGCGGCGGTTCCGATGGCGACCAGGGAGAAAATCCGTTAGGATAAACATTCTGTAAATAAGGAGAATATGAACTTTCTCAGAAAAAGGTTCATATTCTCCTTGAATACTTGACTTCGCCTTTTGAATATCGTATCTTTACATCAATCATTTAAAAATCAGACAAACTGCTATGGAAACAGAAAATGGCTTTCGTATCACGACTTATAAAAAGAAAGATTTGGCATGCTCTATTGCCCCAATGCTACTGCACGTTGCGCCATCCGCACCCTGACGCGGTGGATAAAACGGAATCATGAACTGTATGAAGCCTTGGCGCATACCGGGTACAATGTAAGGACACGGACATTCATGCCGAAGCAGGTGAGTCTTATCGTACAGTATCTGGACGAACCTTAATATTCTTTTCAACCTCATTTATTATGTTAAAGCGGGAAGTTGCGGTTAAACTTCCCGCTTTTGTTTTTGTCATAGATACGTTGCAACACAATAGGTATAACTAACATAAGGTATTAATTAAAAAAAGAGAAAAATGATGAAAAGAATAGTTCTGATATGGATGGCCGCCTTCCTGATGGGGGGCATGGCAATGGCACAACATGCCCGCCACAGTGATAAAATGCCCGAACCGAAAGTCCGTGCCGAGCGCATGACGGAACGGATGGTGAAAGAGTACTCCTTGAACGATACGCAGAAACAACAACTGCTGGAGGCAAATCTGGCATTGGTTGAGAAAATGGGAGATATGCCGATGCATCGTGCCAAAGCACACAAGCATCATAAGAGAGATGGCAAGCGCATCAATTGACGGATGAGCAACGCGCGCAGAAAAAAGCGGAGATGGAAAAGAAGCGTGAAGAGATGAAGACTGCCCGTATTGCTTATGATTCACAACTCCAGAAGATTATGACGGAAGAACAATATGCTGCATACAGCAAGAAAGTGCAGGATAGAAAAGCAAAAATGGAATCTAAAAGAAAATAAATTTTCTATTGCATTCAATTTGTACTATTTTTGTCCGGTCAACTACTAAAAAACAGAACGATGAAGAATATAGTCTATATTTTAGTGTGTGCATCGGTCATCTTCTTCACTGCTTGTTCGTCGCAAGACAAGAATAAGAAAGACGGTACGCAGGTATTGATGCAGGATAGTACAGAAATTGCCGGCCCACAGCGCATGCAGGTGTCTGATGTAAAAACATCCTTTACGTATAAGGGAAAAGAGTATCAGTCTTCTGTAGTGCGCCGGCCGGATGAATCTCTGCCGATAGTGAAAAACGAGCAGGGGGAGAAATTTGTGGATAACCGTATCACCTTGCGCATCACGTGCGGCGGGAAGCAGGTGGTGGATAAAGTGTTCACCAAAGATAATTTTGCTTCGTTGGTGGATGCCAAGTTCATGAAGTATTCTATTCTTGAGGGGCTGGTCTATGACAAGACCACTCCGCAAGGAATCATATACGCGGCCAGCGTCTGCTATCCGCAATCCGACCTTTATGTTCCCATCAGACTGACCATTACGGCTGACGGGAAAATCTCCATGGCAAAAGAGGAACTGATGGAGGACTATCAGACAGACAGCATTGATTAGTGGATAGTTTTCCAGATTGTTCCAGTTTTATAGACCATCTTTGCCGGTATGAAAATCCTGATTGTAGAAGATGAGCAAGATTTGCGGGAAACCATCCGCACTTCGCTCTTGAAAGAAAAGTTTGTTGTAGAGACCGCTGCCGACTATTTTTCGGCATTGGATAAAATCAATGACTACGATTACGACTGCATTCTGCTGGATATCATGTTGCCTGGCGGGAGCGGTCTGGACTTGCTGCGTGAGCTGAAACGGCTGCACCGCAGTGACAGTGTGCTTATAATCTCGGCCAAAGACTCGCTGGACGACAAGGTGGACGGGCTGGAACTGGGAGCCGACGATTACCTTACAAAGCCTTTCCATCTGGCGGAACTCAATGCACGTGTCAAGTCATTGATACGTCGGCGGCAGGCGAAGGGAGATGTGACCGTCACCCTTGGAAACCTTTTGCTCTACCCCGACAAACGGCAGGTAGAGATAAACGGAAAACCCTTGCAACTGAACCGCAAGGAGTTCGACCTGCTCTATTATTTTGTAGTCACCCCCGGCCGGTCATCAATAAAATGAGCCTTGCCGAGTCGGTGTGGGGAGACAATATAGACCAGGCGGATTCGTTGGATTTTATCTACTCGCAAGTGAAGAATCTGCGTAAGAAATTGAAACAAGCTGAGGCTACCATAGAATTAAAGGCTGTCTATGGATTCGGCTACAAACTCTCCGAACTATGAAGCTGCTGAGCTACACCTACCGCAAACTTGCATTGCTGCTGTTTCTGTTGATGGCGGTGTGGGGTGTGCTGTTCTATTACGCAATCATTGACGAGGTGGTGGATGAGACGGACGATACGTTGGAGAATTACGGTGAGATATTGATGGAGAGTGCGCTTCACGACCCCTCGATACTCGAAACGGAAGGCTCGTTGATGTCTTTCTATAAGTTCACCCCTATATCCGAAGAGGAAGGGCGGCATTACAGACAAGTGTTCTATGATGCTACGGTTTATATCGAACTGGAGGATGAAGACGAACCGGTGCGTGTCATGTGTACCGCTTTCCGTATGCCCGACGGCAATATTATGAGTTGAAACTGATGATTTCCATTTTGGAGCGGGATGACATGGTGGAGGCTATGCTTTGGTATCTGGGAGCGCTGTTCCTGTTGTTTCTCATCTGTACTTCCATCGGCATCCAGTTGGTGCTGAAGGGAGTGTTCCGTCCGTTACATAGGTTGCTTGACTGGCTGCACTGCATTCAGCCCGGCAAGGAGGTGCCTCCATTGGACAACCCGACGAAGATACGGGAGTTCCGCCAGTTGAGCGATGCTGCATTGGATATGGGCAACCGCAGCTACAAGGCATACGAGGAGCAGAAGCAGTTCATCGAGAATGCCTCGCATGAGTTGCAGACACCGCTTGCCATCGTGAGGGGAAAAGTGGAACTGCTGGCTGAGAGTGAAGGGATGACGGAACAGCAAATGGAGCAGCTGGACGAGATATATGCCACGCTGGGGCGTGCCGTAAAACTGAACAAGTCCCTGCTGTTGCTTTCCCGTATAGAGAACGGGCAGTATACCGAGATGGAAGATGTTTCGGTGGATGAGATATTGGATGAACTCTTGCCCGACCTGATGGATATCTATGAACATAAGCAGGTGAGACTGATACGAAAACGGGAGGAGCAGCCTTTTATCATCCGTTGCAACCATTCGCTGGCGCAAATACTGGTTTCCAATCTGGTGAAGAACTCGTTGCTGCACAATAGGGAAGGGGGAGAGTTGCAGGTGTTTACTACTCCCGCTTCTCTGGTCATCAGGAATACGGGGGATGCCCCTTTGGATGGAGAGAAGTTGTTCCGGCGTTTCTATCATGGCATGGATGGCAAGAAGGACTCCACCGGACTGGGGCTTGCCATAGCGCGTTCCATTGCGTTGTCGTCTTCATTGAAGCTCACGTATGAATGGCAGGACGGTATGCATACTTTCCGTCTGGTTAAAGAAAGTAAAATTTACTGTTAACTGCGGTTATTCCCAAATCTTTCCTAATTCTCTACCGTTATTTGCAGTGTGAATAATATGAAATTTATTAGTAACATTAAAAAATAACGATTATGAAGAAGTATTGTCTATTCTTGTGTTGGCTCTTGTAGCTGTTCAGTTTGCCTTTGCCGGTGATGTCATCACTCAGGATACCAAGCAGCTTCCGCTGACGGCACGCAATTTTATCAACCAGTATTTCTCGAAACCGCACATTTCACACATCAAGATTGAAAGTGAAATATTGCAGACTAAAAAATATGAAGTGCTGTTGACAGACCGTACGGAAATAGACTTCGACAAGAAAGGAAATTGGTTGGAAGTGGATTGCAAGAAGTCCGCTGTTCCCGAAGCATTGATTCCGGTTCCGGTAAAGGAGTATGTGAAGGCTAACTTCCCGAGAGAGATTATTACTAAAATCGAACGCGGACGTACCGGTGTGGAAATTGAATTGGGTAATGACTACTCTTTGAAGTTCAACAAAAAGGGAAAGTTCGTCAGCATGGACGATTGATTCTCCAGTAACTATTAACCTAAACTTTATAGAGAAATGATGAGAATGAAGATTCAAATGTTGGCGATGATGTTCATCGCGCCTTGGCACTTGGTGCATGCAGTGATGATGACGACAAGGATGATGTCAAAGTGCCCGAAGCAATGTCACAAGCATTGAAGTCCAAATACCCTTCCGCAATCCATGTGGAATGGGAACAGAAAGGGGGCTATTTCGTTGCAGATTGTAAAGTGGATGGGCAGGAAAAGGATGTATGGTTCAATAATCAGGCGGAATGGCAACTGACGGAAACCGAATTGCTTTGGAATAATCTTCCGGGAACAGTACAGACCTCTTTCAGCGCCAGTGAGTATGCCGGTTGGAAGATAGAGGAGATTGTTCTTTTGGAGTATCCGGTAGTGCCTATGCAGTTTGTCATTGAAGTTGAAAAGGGAAATGCAGAGTATCAATTGTTCTATTCGGAAGAAGGCGGCTTGCTACAGACAAAAGATGTGAGCGGTAATAGGGATGATACGCATTGGCCGGTAAAACTTGATTAGGGATGAGGGGTTAGGGATTACGATTAAGGATGAAGATTAAGGTTCAATATGATTGCACACCCCTAATCCTTCATCCTTAATCCGTAATCCGTAATCTCTAACTACATCGGCTTATAATCCTTCGCCAGTCCTCCTTCGCTGGTTTCTTTGTAGAGGGAGGGCAGGTCGTTTCCGGTTTCTTTCATGACTTCCACCACCTTGTCGAATGATACGCGGTGCATGCCATCGGTGAAGGAGGAGTAAAGGTTGGCATCCAGCACGTGCGGCGGCGTAGGCATTACGTTCGATGCACGGGATTTGTACCAACCCACAAACCGGGTCGCAGGTCATTCCCAAATGATGCTCCAATCCCATTTCAGCGGCATATTCTATTTGTGCCGGACTGCCTCCAAACAATTGGTTGGCTGCGGCTGATGCCATGGAACATGCTACGCCTACCTCTGCCTGGCATCCGGCTTCCGCTCCCGAAATGGAAGCGTTGGTCTTCACGATGTTTCCTATCAGTCCGGCTGTGGCAAGGGCACGGAGTATGCGTGTGTCGCTGAACTCCCGGCTTTTTTGCAGATGATAGAGCACTGCCGGTACAATGCCACACGAACCGCAGGTAGGTGCAGTGACAATGACCCCACCTGACGCATTTTCTTCACTTACTGCCAAGCATAGGCAAATACTAGTCCGCGCGACTGGAGGGAAGCCTTGTAGCCACTGGCACGTATATAATAGGTAGAAGCCTTTCGGCGCAGATTCAGAGGGCCAGGCAAGACTCCTTCACTATCCAATCCCCGTTTTACGGCAGCCTGCATGGTTTTCCATACCTCCTGCAGGTAATCCCAAATGTCGCTTTCCTCGCATTCCTTGACGTACTCCCAGTAACTTTTCCGGTACGTTCACACCATTGTAGTATTTCGGTCATACTGTTCATTTCGTATACATCCGGGGTGTTTACGGATGATGCTCCGTCATTCTCTTCTGCCAGGCACCGCCGCCGACACTGAATACAGTCCATTGGTCGGTCTCCTTGCCTTCGCTGTCCAAAGAAACGAATTTCATGCCGTTGGGATGGAAGGGCAGGAATATTTTGGGTTCCCAGATTATTTCTACCGGTGCTGCGGGTTGCAGTGTCTCGGTGATGGCAACATTGGTCATGTGTCCCTTGCCGGTAGCGGCGAGGCTTCCGTATAGGGTTACTTGGAATGCGGCTGCTTCGGGATGCCTTTCCAGGAATATCTGAGCTGCCTTGCGCGGTCCCATGGTGTGGCTGCTGGATGGACCGGTACCGATACGGTAGAGTTCTTTGATTGATTTCATATATTTCAGATTTATGATTTAGCTTTAACTATCAATTATCAACTGTCAATTATCCATTAACTCAAGTCCACAACGGTGATGCCTGCTCCGCCGAACTGTATATGTTCGTCGGCAAAGTGGCGCACTCCGGGGACAGTTTCCAGATATTGACGGATAAGCATGCGCAGGATGCCTGTTCCCGTTCCGTGAAGGATACGCACGCGTGACATGCCGACAAGGATGGCGTCATCAATGAAATAGGTAACGGCTTGCAAGGCTTCGTCGCCACGCATGCCGCGGACATCAATGTCTTGTTTGAAATGCAGTTTCTTCTCGTACATGCTGTCCTGGGTCTGGGCGCTGATGAAAGTGCTTTTGGTGGACACATCAGCTTGTTTAGGCTGCGCGTTGGTACGTTCCAGCCTGTCCAGCTTTACGGTAGTCTTGATGCTGCCGAACGCGATGACCGCATTCTTGCCATTCACTTCCATTACTTCGCCCACAGAGGTTTGGCCCTTTATTCTGACGTTGCAGCCGGGGTGATGGCTGCAAGGCGTTCTGCCTCTTTCCGCGCCTGCTGTTCTGCCAAAGCCTGGCAGACAGTCCGTTCTCTTTTCCTTTGCCCGCTTTCTTTTCCTTTTTCCGGTTCTGCTTCTCTTTCAGCTTTTCCATTTTGCGGGCGATTTTTTCTTCCAGTTCCTTGTTGGCAAGCGCTTCCATTGATTCGCGGAAGTCCGTCAACTCCTGGCGGGCCTGGCGTGTTTTTTCTTTTTCTGCTTGGGCTTCTTTGATGGAGCGTATGGTGTTCTCGATGCGTGCATTGGCTTCCTGCATCAGTTGCTCCACTTCTTCCTTCGCTTTGCGCAGAATCTCCTTCCGGGATTTCTGCAAATCTTCGATTTCGGTTTGATAGCGCTCGATAGTCTCTTCCATGTGCTTTTCACGCTGGCGTATTGTCTGGCGTTTGCCTTCCCAATAGCGTTTGTCGCGCACAATGTCTTGCAGGTACTTATCGGCATTGATGTATTCACTGCCCACAATTTCCGAGGCATCGGCGATGACATCTTCCGGCAGACCTATTTTGCGGGCAATCTCTACAGCGAACGAACTGCCCGGATTGCCTATCTGCAACTGGAACAGTGCTTGCATCAGATGGCGGTCATAGAGCATGGCGCCGTTTACTACACCTTCATGGTCTTCGGCAAAATGCTTCAGGTTCTGATAGTGTGTGGTGATGACACCGAACGTCTGTTTTTGGTTGAAGCGTTTCAATACGGCTTCGGCGATGGCGCCTCCTATCTGGGGCTCCGTTCCACCACCGAATTCATCAATCAGGATGAGGCTCCGTTCATTGCAGCTTTTCATCATGATTTTCATGTTCATAAGGTGGGAGGAGTAGGTACTCAAATCATCTTCAATGGACTGCTCGTCACCGATGTCGATGAATATACTGCTGAATATTCCGGCATGACTGCGTTCGTGCATCGGGATGAGTAGTCCGGATTGCAGCATGTATTGTAATAAGCCTACTGTCTTTAGGCAGACGGACTTGCCGCCTGCGTTCGGACCGGAGATAATGAGGATACGTTGCTTTTCATTCAGTTCGATGTCAAGCGGTACGACTTTTTTGCCATGTTTGGCGAGAGAAAGTTGCAAGAGTGGGTGTACCGCCATTGTCCAGTCCAGTAGTTGCTTGTTTTCGAGAGCCGGTTTGAGTCCGGATATTTGCTCGGCAAACAATGCTTTGGCACGTATGAAGTCTATTTCGGCAAGGAACTCGTATGATAGCAGTACGTCGGAGATGGAGGGGCGCAGCTGGTTGGAGAAGTCCGTCAGGATGCGGATAATTTCTCTGCGTTCGTCACCTTCAAGTTCTCGTATGCGATTGTTGGCTTCCACTACTTCGGCAGGCTCGATGAATACGGTTTTACCACTGGCCGACTCGTCGTGTACAATACCGCGTATTTTCCGTTTCAGTGCCGGTGCAACGGGAATGACCAGACGGCCGTCACGCATGGTGGGCGTTACGTCTTTGTCCACAACGCCCTCGGACTGGGCATTTCGTAGAATACTGTTCAGTGAGCGGGAGATACTTCCATAGTACTTGCCAGTTCCCGGCGGATGCGTGCCAACTCTGTAGAGGCATTGTCCTTGATTTTTCCGTAAGGAGAGAGGATGCCGTTTATTTTTGCTATGAGCTGTGGGAAAACGGTGATGTCTCCTGCCAGTCTTTTCAGACAAGGGTAGGGGGAAGCGCCCTCTTCCTCATCATCGTCGCTTTTCTGTAGGAAGCGTACAATATCACGTATGGTTTCTAGTGAACGGCGTAGGTCAAAGAGTTCTTGTTCATCTAGATACATGCCTTCCACACGTATGCGTTTCAGTGACGGGCGTACATCAAAAAAGTATTGTGCCGGGAAGTTGTCTTCTTCTTGGAGTATGCGTACAAATTCAGTGACTTGGTCCAAACGCTCCTCTACCTCTCCAAAGTGGTCGGAGAATGCCATGTCCATCACCCGTTCTTCGCCAAGTGTACTGAGGCATTTTTCTTTCAGCAATTGGCGTATTTGGTCGAAACCTATTTTCTGTTCAAAGTTCTGCGGATATATCATGTGCAAAAGTACTATTAATTCATGAAAAAAGAGAAAGGAAGTTTGCAGAATTAAAAATGATTTGTACCTTTGCACCGCTTTAAAGAGGAAAGCACTTCCCGAAAAGGAAGTTTTAGGAGAGGTGGCAGAGTGGTCGATTGCGGCGGTCTTGAAAACCGTTGTGCTGCGAGGCACCCGGGGTTCGAATCCCTGTCTCTCCGCTGGAAAGAATTGCAAAACAAAGAAAAATCCCTGTAAATTAATACTTACGGGGATTTTTTTGTTTTTGGTGCATAGCAAAAATAAGCATATCAAAGCATTCTTTCGGTGTACTATTCGGTGTACCTGATTGCCTTCGATGTCAGGTACACCTATTTAGTAAATAATTCATTGTTTATCAGTGTTTTGCATCTTGACTTGTTGCTCTTGGAAATTAGTTTTGTGATTAAAAACAAGTAAGATGGAAAGAACAACATTTTGTCTATTGTTCTACATTCGTAGGACGAAATTGAATCGGAACGGTGAGCTCCGATAATGATG
>ENA-OQCK01000248-OQCK01000248.1-human-gut-metagenome-genome-assembly--contig:-NODE-248-length-32138-cov-3.895036_pt1 | contig 32138 bp, 48 predicted proteins | sample MGYA00242498_ERZ504578 | MGnify/ENA primary metagenome ERZ504578 (study PRJEB26092, sample SAMD00036229) | human gut metagenome | host: Homo sapiens | study: EMG produced TPA metagenomics assembly of...
CCCCTTACCACCAACCGCGCTGACGAGGATATCGACTGGAAAACAGTCACGGCGCAGATGCCTTAAAGGCAGTGAGGAAGCGATGTCCAAATCCTGGATGATCCGCGACAATGATACATATGCAGAGGGCCATTTAAAGGGATCCCTCCAGTGCCCTTTAAAGGAAATCGAAGACCCGGCAGCGCAGACTGCCATGTACAAGATGGCAAAAGAGGAGATGGACCCGTCCAAACCCGTATACCTGCTTTGCTACAGCGGAAACAAATGCGCAAAAACAGGTATTTCCGTCATGAAGGATGCCGGATTCGATGTTGACAATCTGTTTATCATTGAAAACGGCGCGAAGGATAAGGATATCCAGGCTGCATTTGTGACAGAATAGGATAACCCTTCCGGTGATGTGATTTCCCCTGACCGCACTGCATAAGATTACGGCAGGGGGAATCATAAAATCATCAGGCAGGGTTATTATTTTTAGAAAAACAGCAGGAGGAGAAAGCATGAGGAGAAGAATCACAGCAGCGGTATTGGCCGCCGCAATGATGCTGTCCCTGGGAGCGTGTTCGGGAAGCGGGCGGACACAGGACACAGGCGGCAGCCAGGCCGGGGATACGGGAAGCAGCCAGGCCGGGGATACGGGAAGCAGCCAGGCCGGCATGGAGAACATGACCTTTGAACAGATGAAGGAGGCAGCAAAGGGAACAACGGTTACCTTCTACGGCTGGGGCGGGGATGAAAAACTGAACCGGTGGCTGGACGATGAATTTGCGCGGGTCATGAAGGAAAAGTACGATATCACAATGGAGCGTGTGCCCATGGATATCGACCAGGTTTTAAGCCAGCTCACCGGGGAGATACAGGCGGGCGGGAAGGACGGAAGCATTGATATGATTTGGATTAACGGGGAGAACTTCCGGTCAGCAAAGGAAAACAACATGCTGTACGGCCCCTTTACAGATAAGCTTCCCAATTTTAATGACTATGTGGATGGGGACAGCGAGGATGTGACCATGGACTTTGCTTATCCGATTGAAGGGTATGAGGCGCCTTACGGAAAGGCCCAGCTGGTCATGGTGGCGGACCTGGCAGTGACGCCGGATGTGCCGGAGAGCGCCGGAGCGCTGAGGGAATTCGTGGAGAAATATCCGGGTAAGGTGACGTATCCCGCGCTTCCTGATTTCACAGGCAGCGCGTTTGTGAGAAATATTATCTATGAAATCTGCGGCTATGAGCAGTTTATGGATATGGAGGAGGACAAGGAAACCGTCAGGGCGGCAGTGGCGCCGGCCATGGAGTACCTGAGAGAGCTGAATCCATATCTTTGGAACCAGGGAGCTGCCTTCCCGGATTCCTCCACTACCGTGGACAATATGTTTGCGGACGGGGAACTAGTGATGAACATGACATACGGAGCTTATGACGTGGCTCTGAGCATTGAGGACGGCAAATACACAGATACCACGGCAGCCTTCCAGTTTGACAAGGGAACCATCGGTAATACCAACTTTATGGCAATTGCGGCTAACTCCGGCAATAAGGCCGGGGCATGATGGCAATCAACGAGATGATGTCGCCGGAAATCCAGGCAGACCGCTATGAGAAGCTGAGGGTCATTCCGGTCCTGGACAACGAGAAGCTGTCCGGTGAGCAGAAAGCCGCCTTTGACCGGGTGGACCTGGGCAAGGGGACAATACCTCAGGATGAACTTCTCTCCAAACGCCTTCCTGAGATGCCCGCGCAGCTGGTTCCCATCATTGAGGAAATCTGGACAGAGGAAGTAGTGGGTAAATAACGGGAAGGAATGAGAGGAAAAGGAATGAGAAGAAAGCTGACTCCGTATTTGCTTCTGGCTCCCCAAATCATATTATCCCTGTTGTTTATCATAGGATTGGCAACTGGAATTACCCAGAGTCTTGGGGTAATTCCAGCTTTTGGGTTAAGGGAGCCAACGTTTAAATATTACAGGGAAGTGCTGACCAGGCCGGAAATGCTTAAATCCGTGCTGTACAGCCTGAAGGTGGCATTCCTGTCCGCGGGGATTGCCACTGTGGCGGGCGTGGGTTTAAGCGCTGTGTGTGTGGCGCACAAAAAGACAAAGGGACCCATGATGCGGGTGATACAGCTTCCCATCATTGTCCCCCATGTAGTGGTGGCCATTTTTGTGGTCAACATCTTTTCTCAGAATGGTGTGCTGGCCAGAATTGGTTATGCCCTTGGAATGTTACAGGAACAACAGCAGTTTCCCATGCTCATTTACGATACAAAGGGGGTGGGAGTCATCCTGGCATATTTGTGGAAGGAGATTCCCTTCATCCTTTATTTTGTCATTGCGCTGATGGCAAATATCAATGAGAACCTGGGGGAGGCAGCCATAAACCTGGGGGCGGGCCGGTGGACTGCCTTTTGTAAAATCACCCTGCCTCTTTGCAAAGGCGCGGTAGTCAGCGGTTCCTGATTATATTTGTATTTGCCCTGGGCGCCTATGAGCTGCCCTTTCTCCTGGGCGCCACCTCGCCAAAGTCCCTTCCGGTGCTGGCATACCAGCAGTATATCCATCCGGATTTGAGAAACCGGCCCTATTCCATGGCGTTAAATGGAATCATTATCATTCTCTCCGTACTCAGCGCCTGGATTTATTATTTTATTTGTGCAAAAAAATATGAAGGCGCTGACGGAGCAGTAGAAGATGGAGCGGCAGGAGATGAAGAAGAGAAAATCGTTTATCACTAATATAATTCTGGCCGTACTTTGTGCATCCATTCTGATCCCCGCGGCCAGTCTGGTTGTATGGGTATTTACGGAACGATGGGCCTGGCCCGGCCTGTTTCCCCAGGTGCTCTCGGACCGGGCAGTCATGGAAATTGTCAGAAGAAAGGGAGAATTGTTCTCCCTCATGGCATCCAGCATTATGATTTCTTCTGTGGTAGCCGTCTTGTCGGCCGCAATCGGGGTACTGACATCCAGGGCCCTTATCCTGTACCGGTTCCGGGGAAAGGATTTGATGTCCTTTCTTACGGTCCTTCCCCTCATGGTACCTGCGACTGTGTTTGCCATGGGGATACAGATTACATTTATCCGCATGGGACTTAACAATACAGTGGCAGGGGTCATCCTGGCACACCTGATTTATTCCCTGCCCTACGCGGTGCGCCTTATCATGGACGGCACCCGGGCAGTGGGTATTGCGCTGGAGGAGCAGGCCCGGGTGCTGGGGGCCGGTCCCTTTCAGGCATTCAGAAGGACCACACTGCCAATGCTGGTCCGGTGATACTGTCGGCAGTCAGCATGTCATACATTGTATCCTTCAGCCAGTATTTTCTGACGCTGCTTCTTGGAGGCGGCAGGATAAAGACATTTGCGGTTGTGATGGTACCCTATTTACAGAGCGGCAGCCGGAATATTGCCTGTGTATACAGCATTCTGTTCATGGGCATCACCCTGCTGGTATTTGCTGTGTTTGAACGGATCGCGGGGTATTGGACCGGACAGATGGCGGGAGGATATTATGAGTCTTAACATAGAAGATCTGAAGGTATCGCTTCAGAAAAAGGAGATACTGCACGGAATCAGCCTGGAAATACAGGAGGGAGAGTTTGTATCCCTCTTAGGAAAATCCGGCTGCGGAAAGACCACTCTGTTAAAATGTATAGCAGGTCTTTTGGAGCAGGAGAGCGGGGATATACGGATACAGGGAGCATCAGTGATGGACCAGCAGCCAAAAGAGAGGGGAACGGTAATCGTGTTCCAGGATTTGCGGCTGTTTCCCCATATGACGGCGGAGAAAAATATCGCCTTTCCAATGGAACTTAAAAAGGTGCCGAAAAAGGAGCGGAAGGAGCGGGTGGAGGAACTGCTGCGGGCTGTGCAGCTTCCCGGATTCGGGAAGAGAAGAATGAGGGAGATGTCAGGGGGCCAGATGCAGAGAGTGGCCCTGGCCAGGGCTTTGGCGGCAGAACCCAGGGTATTGCTTCTGGACGAACCGTTTTCCGGCCTGGATGAGGGGCTGAGGACAGAGATGGCGCGGCTGGTAAGAAAACTCCATGAGGCGTGGAAAATTACAACCATTCTTGTCACCCACGACAAGGCGGAGGCTCTTCGCATGTCCGACCGAATTGCGCTGATGGAGGATGGCAGATTCTTCAGTACGGTACTCCGGAGCAGATGTTCTGCCATCCAAAAACAAAAAAGGTGGCAGAGTACTTTGGAAAGGTAAATTATATTTCCGGGGAGGTGACAGGAGGCAGATTTGTCAGTCCTCTGTTTGAGAAAAGGACGGAATTGCCGGATGGAGCCTATGACGCATGATACGTCCATACTCAGTGCGTCTTCAGGAGAAAGGAGATTATGCGGTGGAGGAGGTCACATTCATGGGGAGATGACAGAGATAAGGGTAAGGGTGCCGGAGAAAATCGCTCCCGGCGGAAGCATTCTGTGCCAGAGGATGGAAGGTCCCGGCCGTTCCGGACAATTCCGGGCAGGCATGAAGCCGGACTGGCCGTGGAAACAGAAGGAGCCGTGCTGTTTGGGCATGGTATGGCATGAGAGGAATGTGCCAGGAGGAAATATAGATGAAAAAAATTGTATTTGACTGTGACAATACCTTTGGAATAAAGAATTGCGATGTGGATGACGGGCTGGCCCTGATGTATTTGCTGGGAAGCAGGGAAGCCGAATTTCTGGGGGTCACTTCCACCTATGGCAACAGCAGCCTGGATGTGGTACAGGCAGTGAATCTGCGGATGCTGGAAGAATTGGGACGCAGGGACATTCCCGTCAAAAGAGGCGGGGAGAAGAGGGCTGTTACCAGAGCGAGGCTGCCGGTTTTCTGGCGGAAATGGCGGACCGCCATCCGGGGGAGCTGTCGATTCTTGCCACGGGTTCCCTGACAAACCTGAGAGGCGCCTATGAGAGGGACAGGTATTTCTTTGAAAAGGTAAAAGAGATTGTCCTGATGGGCGGAATCACAAGTCCCCTTGTATTTGATAAAAAGGTAATGAATGAGCTGAATTTTTCCTGTGACCCGCCGGCAACCAGGACCGTCCTCACAAAGGGCCGGAATGTTTCCATAATGACAGGCAACAACTGCCTTAAGGTTTTATTTACAAAGCAGGAATACAGGGAACGGTTCTCAGGAAAAGAAAACAGGGCGGCAGCATATATCATGGAAAAAACAGATTATTGGTTCGGGTATAATGATGAGGATTACGGCATTCCCGGATTTTATAACTGGGATGTGACGGCCGCGGCTTATCTCATGCATCCGGAACTGTTTGAGGATGATGTAAAATGCTGCGGGTGTCGGAGCAGGACCTGGAGACAGGGTATCTGGGAATGGATGGTGATGGGATGCGGGATGGAGCGGCAGCCGGAAAGAAAGGGGAAAGGTGTACCTGCAATCTGCCGGTCATCAGAGAGCCGGAGGCGTTTAAGGACAATATTTATGAGACATGGCTGAGCGTGCCGGAATCAGGACCGGTGTCTGCAGACAAAATTAATTTAATAGTCAATATTACTTTTTAAGCCGCGGGCCGTCTTTGAAGGCTTCGCCTGCTCTTTCAGCCAACTTATACTTGTCTGCAGGCTAAAAGGACCCTTAAAATGAAAGGGTCCTTTGTGGGTGCGCCCGGCGGGCGCACGTTCTAACGGGTGAAAGTCCCTGACCCGCCCGGCAGTGGGAAGGGTGCAGCCAATGGCAAGGGCGTCATCGTGAGGTGGGGTCTGAAGGAAGCCGGAGGCAAACCACTGGCCTGTAAAAGTTGTCTGGATAGACTGTGAAGCGTGGATGAGGTTGCCTGACTAACTCATATTGAGGACTACCTGCGAGAGATACCTGCGGAACAGGGAAGGGAAACAGGAGAGTACGCCCATGAAAGGATTACCGGGAACCCCGACACCAACACGGACTTCGGACGGACAACCTGCCAGATACGATTCTTAGAAGCGACAATCTAAATGCCGCCTATAAGAAGGTCAAAACGAACAAAGGCGTTGGTGGGATTGACGGAATGCAGGTGGATGAACTTCTACCTACCTGAGAGAACACCAGTCCGAATTGGTCGAGCAGGTGAGGGAAGCAAATACAAGCCAAACCCAGTCCGAAGGGTAGAAATACCCAAAGAGGAGAAAGGCAAAACAAGGAAGCTGGGGATACCCACGGTGGTAGACAGGGTAATCCAACAGGCAATCGCACAGGAACTGACTCCCTTATATTGAAGAACAGTTTTCTGACAACAGCTTCGGATTCCGTCCCGGCAGAGGGCGCATGACGCACTGGAAAGATGCAGGAAATATATCAACGAAGGATATGTCTGCGTGGTCAGCATGGATTTACAATCCTGCTTTGACACGGTGAACCACAGCAAGCTGATAGAGGTGCTGTCGAGGACGGTGAAGGACGGTGAAGGACGGGAGGGTAATCTCGCTGATACACAAGTACCTGAAAGCCGGAGTAATGGAGGACGGAGGATTTCACGCAGCGGCCGAGGGCGTGCCGCAGGGCGGACTATGCAAAGCTCAGCATAGACCACCCTATGCAAAGCAGAACACTATGCAAAGAATGTACTGTTTTTCCTTATAAATAAAAGATTCTCTCAGATTTTACTTTGCATAGTATTCTACTTATAGCCATTACAACTTGGACAGCCACTCCATTAGGTCACCGTTTTCGCTCCAGTCCGGCAGATTGGAATCTACCAGATCCGGATAAGCGTTCTCCAGGGCCTTTCGCTTCAGCTCCGTATCGGCCCTTGCGTAAATCTCTGTAGTTTTGATATCGCTGTGGCCCAGAAAGTCACGGATATAGATTAGGTTTACACCTGCCTGCAGCAGATGGACCGCCTTGGAATGGCGCAGCATATGGCACTTTACCTTCTCCGGTACTTTATCAGATATTTCGTGTGCCATAACGGCGTATTTGTTGATGATATAAGCAACTCCTTCCTTCGTCAGCCGGTTGTGCTGTCTGTTCGTAAAAAGCGGGTAACTGGCTTTATGTGCCAGATCCAGCCTGTTCTCGGAGATATATGCTTCTACGAGCGCAGCCGTTTCTTCTTTACCGGGATAGCCAGTACTTTCTGATAGTGGTACAGGGATTCCGGTGATTCCGACTGGGCATACCGAAAAAAGGAATGGATTGCTGTCAGCCTCAGGTTCCTCGTGGAAACTGAACTTTTCCGTTCTGTTTCCAGCCAGTTTAAGAACCGCCCGACCAGATCGGAGGAAAGGTTCTTCATGGTGATCTTTTCCGCTGGGATGGCTTCCTCTTTTTCACAAAAAAGAAGGAGGAGCTTAAAAGTATCTCTGTAGGATTTTATCGTGTTCCTGCTGACATTCTTCTGGACAGGAAGGTAATCAGACAGGAATGCTGTAAGGTGCATGGAGAAATCAGTCGGTTTCACGGGCAGTTCCCTCCATTTCCGGTATGATATCCTGATAGCACTTTTCCAGCTTCACCCGGATGTCAGGAAAGACATCGGCTGTCCATCTGAGGTAATACGCTGTTTCATGGAAGGTCTGGTGCCCCAGATAAGTGCGCATCATAGGGATCAATACCATGAGGTCCCGGTTCTGCTGTGCCCACTGCTTCAGACGGTAAATGCAGTAGGCGTGCCGGAAATCATGGACTCTGGGGCCGTCCCCGGTATGGGGGATGCCGGCCTTCCAGAGAAAGCGCCGGAAGTTTTTATAGATATTTCCCAGTGTCATCGGCTTTCCGCCGTAACCCGGGAAAAAATATCCGGAAGGCTCTGGAAAAGGATGGACCTCCCGGCATACCTGCGCAGCCTCAGTGTCATGGATTCCGGCATCGGGACCAGGCGGCTGTTATGGTTCTTTGAATCACGGACCGTCAGTATCCCCTGATGCAGGTCAACATCCCGCACCGTGAGCAGCCGGGCTTCCGAACACCGCAGCCCGCAGGAAAGGAGCAGCCTGAAGAACTCTGGCATCACCAGATGCCTGTAAGGGACTTCCGGGCACAGGCGGCACTTATCTGTTTCCGCAAAGAAACGCCTGAGTTCTTCAGGGGTATAAATATGCGGCACATACTGCTGGCCGGCGGGATAATAATTCTTTGGGAGTATCCACGCGCTGATCCCGATGCTGTCCAGGTATTTTGAAAACTGGCGTACCACCGAAGCCCGTGAACAATGGTTTGCGGCCGATTCGTGCATTGTCCTGGCGCACCAGCCGGTCACGGCCTCCCTGGAAAGCTGCCACATCCGGATATTTTGCCGCAAGGTAGCTGTCAAAACGCTTTAGTATGCCAGGCTCTGTGTTGTATTTGTATCCGACGGACCGTTTGAGGGAGATGAAGTTTTCCATTTCTTTGCGGAAAGGGCCTGTAAAAGTGGGTTCAGCCAAGATGGATCACCTCCTCAAAGTCCAGGGGGCATTCCGCCAGCCGTTCCATATCCACCTTGAGATATACGGCGGTGGAATTCGTGTCCAGGTGTCCGATGATATCAGAAATGACCGGGAGAGGAGTGTCCTTCTCCAGAAGGACGCTTGCCATGGTATGGCGGAGGCTGTGCATCCCCCGGTGTTTACCGCGCATGGGGATATGGGCTTTTACCATATATGCCCTGATCAGCTGGTCCAGATGGTCCCCTTCTGCAAAGGGAAGGAACGGGGCCGTATGACGGACAAAGATACGGCTGCTGTCAACCTTCGGCCTCCCGTATTTCAGGTAATCGATCACTGCCCAGCCCACATCCGGGACAAGCGGCAGTTCCATGGGCTGCCCTGTTTTGGACTGGGTAAAACAGAGTTTTTTCTCTGTCCAGTTGAAGTTTTCAAAGCACAGGTTTTTGATGTCTGTGCAGCGCAGCCCCAGACGGCACGCAATCAGGATGATGGCATAGTCGCGCTTGCCTTTCGGGCTTCCCCGGTCAATGGCCCTGACCAGCTGTTTCAGTTCTTCCTGGGTCCAGACCGAAGGGATGGCAGTCTGCTTCCTGGCTTTCACCATGGGCATTTTTGCCGCAAGGTCATCCGGCATGATCCCTTCCTGGTTCAGAAAACGGAAAAAGGCACGCAGGGAACAAATATGCTGCTCCACTGTTTTGTAGGAAAAACCTGCCAGTGTCCTGATATAGGCATTGACCGTATCCAGAGTGACTGCTGTGAAATCATCCATCCCCTGTGCGGCCAGATAATCCATCAGGTAGGAAGACTGCTTCACATAATGCTCCGTAGTCACCTGTGAATAGCCCTTTTTCTCACAGGAACTCTGGAATCGGCTGCGGATATCCACAAAAAACGGGGTTGTCAGTAGTTCCTTATGCTTGAGATAACGCCGCAGCACCGCATGGTGGAGCTGGAAATCCCCAACCATACGGACTACACGGATTTCCTGTGTTTCTGCCTGCGGCAGTGTCCTTGAGAAATCTTCCTGCGTGATCCCGAAGAACTCTTTCAGGAAGTCCATGCCAAGCTGTTCCGTGTAATAGCATTCACCCCTATCTTCCGCATAGGCCATCAGCTGGTTCCGACGCCGGCGGTAAAAGGTCATGCTCCCTTTGGTATAGCCAAGCCGGAGCAGTTCCTGTTCCAGTCCTGAGATCAGGTCTGGTAAGTATGTTTTGTCCATAAAGGCACCTCCGATATGATATATTCGAGAATAACTCTCATAAATATCTTCGGAGACTATGCAAAGCAGCGCAAGAAAAAATGGCTTGGAACAGGGATTCCATGGATTTACTTTGCATAGTTACTTGCTTTGCATAGGGAGGCCCGCTAAGTCCCTTGTGTGGAAATGTCATGCTGAATGAGTTGGACAAGGAACTGGAGAGCAGGGGACACAAGTATGTGAGGTATGCGGATGACTGCCTGATTCTGTGCAAAAGCAGGAAAAGCGCAGAGAGGACGATGGAAAACATTGTGCCATTCATCACAGGAAAACTGTTAATCCAATGTTCTTTCTGATGGGAGTTATTTGTGTGCCGCTATACCGCAGAATTTTTAATAGAAAGCGTCATTCATTTCATATGAAGAGAAATGCTTTAAGAATCCCCCAATCTGGAAATCAGGAGAGAATCATTGCATATTTTCTTGAAAATGATGGGCAGTATATACGTGATTTAGCAATAAGGAGTCTATCGGAACATTTTTATTGTAATTATTTTGCAGTATACTCACTTGAATCTTATATTACTGAACTGGATGATAACATCCGGCGTTGGAAGGAGGATGAAGCTGGTTACATTAAAAAGTCCTTGACATGGTTTAGATTATTTTACAATTTTCAAGAAAGGGATGTGGTCGAGTTAAGAATGTGAAGATAAAAAGTGTACGAGAGTCCAAAAAAGCCGGACCCTATATATTTAACAGACATAAAATTAAAGATACAAGAGGAGCCCCTCCACCGGCCGGTGAGTGTATACACGGTTCCTGATAAGTGATGATGAAAGCAGAAAACAATTTGGGCATATTGCATTACGCCCTGGAAAATGGTATTATTGACCTGTCATACGTACAAGAGAAGTAAAAATGAACAAGGAAAAGAGTACCTGGCAAAGCGCGTATTTCTCCGATGACAAACGAAATCAGGAATTTGCCTAAACCAGAAAAGGACATTGGAGGTTCAATGGGGATATGAGTCAGAGTTTTTTTAAATGAGAACGGGAGAGTGCATGCGCCAATGATATCCTCCTGTTCAAAGAACAAATGTAGACAAGTAGGAAACAGTGAAAAGGGGATTTACGCATTCCGCAGGACGGTAAACTCTAAAATGAGGTGTGAGGAGGTATCGGCTACAGCAGCACTTCTCGGACATACGGAAGATGTGAATGAACGGTATTATACATACGATATTAGCGGGATTGAGGAAAAGACTGAAATCATATTGCGTATTAATGCTGAAATGTCCAATCTGGGTAACAGGTAATCAATATATTGCAGAAAGGTAATCAAAAAATAAAGGTTCCTGACACCGATAAGCATCAGGAACCTATGAATTAAAAGGAAAAATCGGAGTAACAGGATTTGAACTAATTGTAGTGGAAAGAAGCTTGTAAAATCAAGGGTTCCAAGGAAGCAGTAAAAAGTGTCTATGCAGGTGTCTATAAGAGTATTTAACAATAAAATTCAGAAGGAGTATGCAACATCTCGTCCACATAGATGCCGTCAGGAAATAATTAGAAGACATTAATGTTACCGGACATAAGAGGAGCGTTCTGTAAAAACAGGGAAAACAGGGCGCTCTTTTTGTTTTACTGGAAAATGTCTGGAGTATAGGGTATACTATAAACACAACAGTATTGCAGGAAGGAGTGACAACCTATGCCATTACCAAAACAGATCATATATACCATTGAGGATATTTACAGTTTGCCGGATGGGGAACGGGCAGAGCTGATTGATGGGCAGATCTATTATATGGCTCCCCCAACAAGGACGCATCAGAGAATTGTAACAGAATTGGCAACCATCATTAATGCGTATATTAAGAAACATGGTGGTGAATGTGAGGTTGATGTTTCGCCTTTTGCTGTTTTTCTTGATTCTCTTAAAGATGAATCCACTGATTATGTAGAGCCTGATATTTCAGTCATATGTGATAAGGATAAGCTGGACGATAAGGGGTGCCATGGTGCTCCCGATTGGGTAATTGAGGTTATATCACCGTCAAGCAGGAGACTGGATTATGGACGAAAGCAGGCATTATATCTGCAAAATGGTGTTAAAGAGTATTGGATTGTGGATGGAACACGCCAGACCATAACGGTATATAATGCATCAGAGGATTGGATTCCGTCCATCTATGGATTCTCGGATCAAATACCTGTGGGAATCTATTCTGATTTTCAAGTTGACTTTGGAACAATAAAATTGTAATTGCTCCAATGCTTAAGAAAGAGAGTTTCCTACAATTTTATTAAGTAAATAGGCACGTGTATAAGGGCATTCTGCGAGAGCGGGATGCCCTTTTAAAACCAATTTACACCAAATGAGAAAATGGGCATCTATGTCCTTTCGTCTTTTTCGGATATCTTCCATCTTTTTATCTGATACGTAGAGTATTAGAATCATATCCAGGTACAAAATCACTTGGTATTTTCCAGTGCCGGGTTCCCGCAAGCTTTGTAGCGGGTAAGGTGCCATTACGAATCATTCTATAAGCTGTAGAAGAGCTTAGTTTTGTTAATTCACAAAATTCTTTTAATGTTATGTATTGAGTCTTCATTCGATCGCTCCTTCCATTTTAAATTAAAAATTATGTTCTTATGACAGTGTAAAACCAGCCATAATTATTTATAGCTGTTTTACCTCTCATGACTGGCAGCTATGTGCCGGCGGTTCTTTTCCGGTTATCATAATTGTTGTAGATTTTAAAGTGTTAATAACAGTTTAATAAAATGCATGGAATGTATAAACCAGTTATGGATATTCATAACAAATCAGTAGTTTGATTAACGGCTGGCTTAAAGGATTTTGAGGGTGAAATTGTATATACACTTTCAAATGCGCAATAAGCAGTATATCCTCGTATAGGGGTAAAAAAGAATGCGATTATTATATTTTTTGCGTACTTGCTATATCATTATATAAATTTCTACTATTTCTATATTAGTAAGAGCATGACTGTAACAGAAAGGTGGTATGAAAGAGTCATATGAATAAAAAATCACAAAAAACCAGAAAACAGGAACAAGTAATATTTCGATGTACAAAAGCTGAAAAGGAACAGCTGGATTGTAATGCCAGAGCACAAGGATTATCTGTCGGTAGATATCTAATCAAGTGTGCGTTAGAGCAGCCATTCACAAATAATGAATTAGAGATGATACCAGATCTGGTGGAGACCTGGAATCAGATAAATGAGCTCTGCCATCTGGTAGAGGCCAGTGGAGATAAGCTTCTATTAGATAAAGTTAAAAGCTGTTTGAACAAAGGAGGGCATCAAGCGAATGTTAATAAGTAAAGCAGGAAAAGGACGATATTGTAAAAAACAGATATGGATTCTGTCGTACGCTATATTGTAAGGCAAAGATCAAATGAAACCCGAAAAGAAGATTTGATTGCATGGGGAGCCTTAGGCGCTCCGGAATGGAGGGATGCAGAAGGCATTACGGAGGCATTTGGACTGGTCCAGCAGCTTCATACCCGAAGAGGAAAATTTGGGAGATATATTGACCATGAGATTTATGAATTTTCACTATTTACGGCACTGGATGTCCAGCAGAAAGGTCAGGACATGAATGCACTTGCCAGAACGATGGCGGCTATCTATTATAATGAGGGATATCAGGTAGCATATGCGGTACATAAAGGGGATGGATGTCTAAAAGGCCCGCATATCCATTTTGCCGTGAATACAGTAAATTACAATACGGGGGCAAAAAGGCATGATTATAAACGGGAGATAGAGATAAAAGGGAAAAAAATGGATCGGATTGTGGAACTGAAACTTCGGGAAAAATTCAGGCCAAAGTGGTAATTATTGCAGGGGATGGTCTGTCCTATTCTACTCTACGATTGTTTTTAGAAGTTCAAAAAGGCCTTTTTTTGGGGCGGGGTTAAACAATCCCATTTTTCCAACAGCGCTATCTGTGTATGATTTAGTTCTCTATAATTGTCAGTAGCAAGAAACTGCGACATACTCATATCGAAAGCGGAACAAATTTTAGCCAGGGATGTAAGAGAAGGAAGCATATTCTTTCGATACCAGGAAGAAATTGTTGATTGCGGAAGCCCTGATTTGAGGGCAAGCTGGTATTCTGTCCAGTTGCGGGCTGTGCGTTCAAGGGTAATTTTCTGAAGAATATCAATCATAGTATCTCTCCCAGTGAGTATTTGTTAGTAAAAAACAATCTGATATATGGAATTAGATTTATTACTAATGTTTATCGTTATTATAATACGAAAAATCGTTGCAAAATAATAATTAAAGACGTATAATCAATACGATAAATAAAACTATAAAAAATGACCGGAAATACCAACCGTATCTGGGTAATAAACAGAAATCTATAAACAGAAAGTATGTGAGTCTAAAGAAAATGAAAATAAGAATCAACCGTATTTTGGAGAAAACTGTTTGTGAAGGACCAGGGAAGCGATTCTGTATATGGGTGCAAGGATGTAATTTGCATTGCAGTGGTTGTGCAAATCAGGAATTGTGGGAATCAAATGCAGGAAGAGAGTATGAAACATCAGAAATATTGGAAAGAATTAAAAAGCGTAGCCATGAAATTGAAGGAATTACTTTTTTAGGAGGAGAACCTTTTTTGCAGGCATCTGCTGTGGCAGAGATAGTCGGAGAGGTAAAAAAGCATGGTCTTTCTGTTCTTGTTTTTACAGGATACCATTATGAGACATTAAGCGAAGGTAAAGATATATCTGTAAAAAAGATATTAAATAATACGGATGTATTAATCGATGGGAATTTTGAACAGAGAGAACTGGATTTATCGCGACCTTGGGTAGGATCAGGGAATCAACGATTTATATTTCTGTCAGATCGCTATCAAGATTTTGCAGAGGAAAGAAATCGGTTAGAAATTAGAATCCATCGGGATGGAAGAATTGAAATGAATGGAATGGCAGACATTGATGAGATTAGAACATGGTTTTAGGAGAGAATATGGAAAAAACGACTAATTGGCGAAAACCAAAGAATATATAACGAATCTTTTAAAAGCAAGATTCCCATTTATCTATATCTCTACATGGGAAGAAGGGCGAGTGACAGAGCTCATACAGGAGATTGCTTCTGATGAAGAAAAATCAAAACGTTGAGAACGGTCTATACATGGACACAGACCCAGGGATTGGAATGTGATTATGAGAAGGTAGGGAAAGAGGACACGAGGAGTCCTAAAAAAGTACTGGAATTTATTGATGACTGTGACGAGGCAGCTATTTTTATTTTAAAGGACTTTCATGTATATCTTGGTGTACCGGGAAAGGCTGTAGATTATGAGATTGTCCGGCAGTTAAGAGACCTGGCACTGTATCTAAAGAATAGCGGGAAACCGAAGAATATTATTTTCGTTTCTCCTTCTTTGATATTGCCAAATGAGCTACAGAAAGATGTCACAATCGTCAATTTGGACTTTCCAAGTATGGAGGAAATCAAAGAACTGTTAGAGGATATGATTGAAGTCAATCAAAATACAGGAAAAATTCAGGTTTATTTATCAGAAAATGAAAAGTTAAGCTTATGCCGGGCAGCCCAGGGGCTTACAATTCAGGAAGCAGAGAATGCATTTGCGCGGGCTATGGTGGAGCGTGGTAAGCTGACCATTGAAGAACTGGATATTATATCAGACGAAAAATGTCAGGTAATTAAGAAAACAGGGATTTTGGAAATTGTAAAAAGTGATTTGAATCTAGAAGATGTGGGCGGACTGGAAAATTTAAAACGTTGGATTGAGAAAAGAAATAATTCATGGTCAGATGCGGCAAAAAATACAACCTGCCCTCTCCAAAAGGTGTTTTAATCACCGGAGTTCCCGGATGCGGAAAAGTCTGACTGCCAAAGCAATCAGTGCCATGTGGAAACTTCCTCTGTTGAGGTTGGATATGGGGAAAATATTCAGCGGTATTGTGGGAAGCTCTGAAGAGAATATGCGCCGGGCGATCCAAACGGCAGAAGCAGTTGCACCGTCTATCTTGTGGATTGACGAAATTGAAAAAGGCTTGGGAGGAGCCACATCGGGAGGCGGAGACAGTGGACATCTGTCCGTGTTTTTGGAACATTCCTTACATGGATGCAGGAAAAAACAAAACCTGTATTTGTTGTTGCAACAGCGAATAATATCCAGGCTTTGCCGGCTGAAATGTTGAGAAAAGGCCGATTTGATGAAGTCTTTTTTGTAGATATTCCTACACAGAGAGAACGGGAAGAGATATTTAGACTTCATTTGGAAAAACGATTAAAGCGTTCGGACATTCTGGGAACGATACAGTTGAATCCGTCACTGTATTCGGAGCTAGCGTCAATTACAGAGGGCTTTTCTGGTGCAGAGATAGAACAGGCCGTAATTGCAGCATTATTTGAGGCTTTTGCTGAAGAGCGTGTTCTTCAGAAACAGGATTTTTTGAAGGTGATTCATAATACAGTTCCGTTGTCAGTAACCCAGTCAGAACAGATTATGCAGATTCGGGAGTGGGCGGATGTAAGGGCAGTGGCAGCAACTGCAGCCGAGGATAGAAATGAATATAAAGCAAGGAATTCCGAAGATATACAAATACAGCATATAGAGGGTGCTGCAGAGAACGTCCGAAAGATGCGCGGAGGGCGTTCTGTTGATTTTTAGCCGGGGAGAAAAGGATGGAGGAAAAAAGAATTATTATCCGAATTAGAAAAGATGGAAGTATTCAGGCGTCCAGTCGGGGAATAAAAGGAAAAAAATGCATGAGGTATCTTCCGATATTAGAGGAAATATTGAAAGCGGATATTGTGGATTCAGAATATACTGAAGAGTATTACGAGAAAGAAGCGGTTTTACAGCAGAAGGAAGTACAAAAATACATAAAAGTGAGAGGAAGAGAAAATGGGCTGGATTATAGGGTTTTTTAAAATCATTTTTATTTTTTGCTTTATTATTGGTAGTGTAATTGCTATTGGCTATGTTTTTAATAAGCTGGTGGAAAGTGGCGAGATATCAAAAAATCTGGGGCTTGTTGTAGTCCTTGCAGCTTGTGTAATTATGATTCCAGCTGCTGATATGGCAATCATAGAGATTGGAATAACGGTTATCTATGCAATAACAGCTCGTGCTTTTTTGCAGCAATATAAAGGGCTCGGTGAAGAGTATCGTAAATTGGAAAAGGTACATAAAGATCTGGAGGTATGTTGGGCGTGTCTGTATGCATATATTATTCCAGCAGCAATGTTATCCATGTCAGAGTTACGATATGCATTTCCTGTTGAAATAAAAGGATTCTTATGGTACTTGGTTGCAGCATTGCTCTGCTGTGCTTTTCTACCGGTGGTACAAATTGAGAATATAAAGCAAAGAATAGCTAAGGTTTTAGCGCAAATTGATCGGTTTAAGTTTATTTCACATTATGAAATCAATGAAATTGTGGAAAATCTTGCTGGCGATTCACCCTCAGCTGATGAGTTAAAGCAAAAGAAAGATGAGGTTATTGAGTTAGTAAAATATTTTGAAGAGACTGGAAGAATAACAGCAGTGGGCGGAGATGATTCCGATGTAATGCTATATCTGGAGACAGCGTGTTTTAGAAATATAAAAAGCGAAATTGAAACCAACTGTAAAGATAAGGATATTTTAAATATAGGAGAAATGGTGCGCCGTCTGAAAGAAACCATAAAGTTATCTCCTGAATTGTTAGAGGGACTGATTTATGCTCTGCTTTCAGTGCAGAGAGACTATGAATCTTATGGCGTGTTCTGCATTTCAAAAGAAGGAAGCAGAGCGATTATTGATGTTTTAGATTGTGAATATGTGACAGGAAGAAAAAATGAGCGGGAGATTTCAGAGCAGTTTGGCTTAACGGAAGATGCGCTAGCAGAATTTATAATAGCCCACGATTATGTGGTATCAACAGGTTCGGATATAGAGCCGGAAATGGAAGAAGGCCCCGCTTCTATGCATCAGGAGGCGGAGGCAGTGTAGAAAATCGAACCATTGATATCAATACCTGTAACGAGAAGGATTTTTTGGAGATTCCGTCAGTAAACATAGTTGCGGCTAAGAAACTGGTGGATTATAGAAAGAAACAAAATGGCTTCCAGAATATTGACGAGTTTATGCAGATAAGCCAGATAAAACCCCATATATCAGATAAAGTGCGTGCAATGTTAATATGTGGTACTTATCAGAATCAGGACGATATGCAAGTTGATGTGGATAAAAGGAATAAAAGAAAAATACGATTCAATGGACGGTTGGTTGAATACTAGGAGAATTCGATGTCATTTAATATTTTGATGGTTCCGGTAGCCATTGCTCTTCGAGTTGCAATGGGAGAAGAAGGCTACAATAATTGGATTAAGGCAAATGAGAAAAGGATGCCTACCAAAATCAGGGAAGACAACGAGTTACAGAAATTGGTGGGAATGGCAGGATATGATTTGATTGATTATGGAAGCTTTAAGAAAACCCATTTCGGAAATACCTTTTTTATATGGGAAAAGGATGAGAATCAGTGGACAGCTGTATTTTCAATTCACGATGATGCAAATGAAATAGATAAGCTGATTCAACGGTTAAATAAAGCGTCTGGAAAAGATTTATTCCAGACGATACAGGAAGAACAGCAGGTGAAGGAGAAGACCTATCCTACCAACTTTAGAGATGAAGAAACATTGAAATCCGCACTTGGGGAGGCGGATATTCCCTATATCTTGGAAAAAGGAGCATTTCAATGCCACTTGAATGGATGTCATTTAAAGCTTTCTAAAGGAAATAAAGCATATTACGAAGCGCAGGTAAAAGTAAATCAAAACATGAATAAATCGCTTATCTATTTGAATATTTTGGATGAAGAGTACAAGAAGGTTGTCCAGGAAGAAACGTATCGTAATTTGCTTGAAAAGATTCATCGGACTTCGGATATGGAAATAGAGGAAGAGTATATAGAAGAAGATGATATTGTTGTGGTCGTTAAGTGCAACACATAAACCGAAGAAAGCTTGAGGTACGATATGCAAATGAAAAAAGTTCTTTTATTAGGAGGAATTTTGTTAACTGTTTGTCTTGAAGTCGGGTGTTCCATAAAGAAAGCACAGGTAACAGTGGATGATGTAATAGAACAAACAGAAGCAACACGAACAGAAAATATAGTTGGAGAGACAGAGGATGAGAAGGGGGAAGATCCTAAGTATGAAACGAATGATCAAGTTACCATATCAGAAATAAAAGCTAGGGATGCGAATATGTGTGATACAACCTTATTTGTTACTTATCTGAAAGACGGGGGAGAAGAGAGCGAAGAATGGTTTAAAATTCAAATTGATAATTTGCCTTCCAGACGGCTGAAAGTAAACCATAGTTATCAATGTCATATTTATTTGGAGACAGGAGAACATGTGATTCAGGTAACTGACGATAATGGATATTCGGGTGAAATAGAATTTATTGTTGGTAACATGCGAGAACAAACGATTGGTTATGATATATCCATAAAAAATAATACATTAGTTTTCCAGGATAGTGGCTTTTATAATGGTATAAATATTTATATGGATGATTATAGGAGTCATTTGGCAGATCGGCATGTTTTCTTACCAGATAGTACAAAGGAACATATAGAAGGACTCCAATATTATATACCTGTTCCGGTAGTCTGCGAAAAAGATGGGGAATTACACTATAAATATGATTTAGATGAATATACATGGGGGGACTATGCTCCCGGCGTATTTATAGATGTGATTGTAAAAAAAATTCAGAATACAGAAGATAGTTCACAAAATATGCTGCATCAATATATGGAACGACATATGGAGGCGGTGACGAATCATGAAACAATAATAGCACATTCGGTTAAAGAGTTTACAGCAATTTCCTGCCCTGGAATGCGGTTTGTGTATGAGTTTACTGGTATTGATAACGAAGAACTAAGGGAGATTTTGGACTCATACGAAACAGAGAGTATAAAGGTTCATATGGTTTCATTAAATAAGGATGGGTATCTATATGTCTTTATTTTGTCATTATATCCATTTACAGATGAAATGCAGGATGCTATATGTAATGAGATTATACAATCCTTTGAACCATACACAATGGATGAAAAAAAATTATTAGAAGTAATAAAGGGAACTTCCTACAATGTGAATGGAATACAGCTTGAAATAAAGGATTTGCCAGGACAAAACGGGGTTGGATGTTTCATTACAGAAGTATTATCAGATGGATCAGAAACACAAGCATGGGCATTTGTTGAGTTGAGAAAGGAAACTGAAAATACTTATATTCTAAGCATAAAGGAAACAGGAGGCAGAGTTTTGGAGATAGAAATTCCAAAGGATGATATTGGAAAAAGGCCATAGGAACGGAAGTATATTGAAAGTAAATCATGGTACACTGGAAATGTTCCGGGTGGAGTGTTAAAAGCGATTAATTGGGAGAATTCAAATGAAAAAACAAGACATAACGCACGTATTGATTATGTTTCTAATTTGTGCCTTTAGTTTAACTATCATAACAGGATGCAATGCCTGTTCATCCTGTGGCTCCTGTATGAGTCATGCTTTTTGCAGAGGGTGCGGGGATAGCATGATGGGCTGTACTACCTGCATAAAGTGCTCGGGGTGTGGTGCATTTTGCGATGGCTGTGTTAAAGGTTGTGCAGATTTTGAATACTGATAGTGAGGAAGGGATTGTATGAAGCCCAATGTGATGGTAATACCGGCATACGCATTATTTGCCAATATTGGTTTATTCTGCATGATGATAACAATATATTTCCGGAGCCGGAAAATGGTAATCCCATTTGAGCGGTTATTAATTCTATATCTTCTCTTAGTTGCAGGAGCGGGTATAGGGAGTAAGTTCCTTTTCATTTTGACACAGGTTCCTAAGGTGATTTGTAATTTTTCAAATAAGCATTTACTTTATGTTATTATTACAAGCGGTTTTGTGTTTTATGGCGGATTATTTGGCGCCATAATAGGAGCATATGTATTCTCCAGGTATTATCTACTAGATTTTAAGAAATTAACGGATGTGATTACACCTGGATTTGCAATATTCCATATCTGGGGAAGAATAGGATGCTTTTTTGCTGGATGTTGTTATGGAAAAGAAGCAGACTGGGGAGTGGCGCTATATAATGAACCCGAGGTTTTAAGAATTCCCATACAACTGATTGAAAGCTTTTGTATTTTTACTGTACTATTGATTGTGATATGGGCCGAAAAGAAATATGAAAAAAATGTACATTTATTGGAAGTCTATATCTTCTTATATGCAGCCTGTAGATTCGTATTAGAATTTTTTAGAGGAGATGCAATAAGAGGAAAGTGGTTGTTTCTTTCGACCTCGCAGTGGATATCTATGTTCATAGTTATAGTAATTCCAGTATTAAAGATAGGAAGCAGTGGCTTTAAACGGATTTACCAGAATAATCATGTACAATTTCTCAAACATGAGGAAAAGTGATTCAGCCCGGTTTACAAATATATATTATCCCCTTAGAAATCATCTGTTAGAGGAATTATATATAGTTATAATTGCATAGAACTATGCGAGATGAAACTTCAAAACGAGAGTGCTATATTTAATAAAAAGGAGATGGTATATGTTGGAAGAAATGAAGGCCAGGGGCGAAGGGATGGCAGGCATCTATAAAGATATTGCAGAAATTGTAGGTGAGGAAGCAGCTGAAGCTCTGTACAGAAACTTCCGGGGGCAACAGGTGGTGTTTCCAAATAAATTATACTCATCTGCGTACACAGCACAAAAGATAAGAGAGGAGTTTAATGGGAAGAATGTTAAAGAACTGGCACTGAAATATGGGTTTACTGAAATATGGGTGAGGACCTATTAAAAACAGGGAATGAAAGAATTTAACTAAATAGTCAGCAAAACCCGTGAAAACGTGTGACGCAAAGCTATAGGGCCTGTGAAATGGCAGCCAGCTGCATTGATATGTAGCTATCGATATGCCGGTAGTTTTTATTTTTAGTCATATAGGAGGATGAGTATGTATTGTGAAAATTGCGGAATAGAAGTGGATGAGAATGCTGCGTTTTGTAGTCAGTGTGGGCATCCTTTAATGAAAAAAGAACAAAGTTTTATTGATGATGCAGGGAATCAGGAAAAGAAAGAAGATACATTCGCTTTTCAGCACTCAAGAGCCACAAAAGGAGAGAAGAATGCGGAGGGGGTATTTAAAGAGACATTTGACTATAAACAGAAGTTTCAATCGGCGAAAAAGGGGATTATGAAAGAATTATTAGGAAGAGATGAGCAAAACGTTATGATTTATAGTTGAACGTTAGCAGTTATCTTTGCAATTAGAAAAGAAATGAATTTCTGAGGACAGCAAAGCTAACGTAAGTCCAAAACTTACGCCACAGAGATACTATGAGAGTAAAAAGCATCAGGCAGTCCTTTTTAGGGATTTCAATTTACGGTAAGACTGGCTTCCCGGCATAGTGATGGCAGCAATGGCAACGGCTAAAAGCTGATGTGTGCAAGCGTATTCAGATTCGTAACAGACGACTTATTTCTTACCCACATACGTTCCTGCCCGGTACCTTTGAATCTGGAATTATAGCGTTCACATTCCGTGCGTAAAGAGTATGTGCGTTTAAAATACCTGCTGTTCCGGTCAAGAAGGAGCCTCAGGTCATCCGGATGGTAATATATCTGGTACAGCCACGATACTTCTTTCCATTGTAAAAGTTTTTATGATGACAGGGACAGTCAGCATCAGGAGAAGTCTTTAAGGGACAACAGAATTTCTGCCGGGTACGTCCTTTGTCAGAAAACTTACCATCTTCCACATGGCGAGCCCGGCTTCGCAGATAGGATTTCCTTGCGGGAGCAGCTTTGGATTTTTGGTGTTTCTTTTATTCAAGGGAATAATGCACTCACCTTCGTAAAGTTGTTTTACTTGGTTGTAGATGTTTTTAACATCGTAGCCTTTATCAGCAAGAAAGGTGCATTCTGCAACAGAGAGAAAACCGTGCGTATCAGCCAGAATATCCAGAGCAACGGTGGAATCGCTAACCTCGGCGGTTGTAGTCATTTCATAAATGGGAAGTCCAGAAATACAGTCTACAAGGACATGATTTTTATATCCCCAGTAGAATTTATATTTCTTTTCAACCGTCTGGTTGGAAGCAGCATGAACTCCGAGCTTACAGTCCTTATCAGCTTTTGGCTGGTAAGCTGGTAAGCAGGATTAAATTTATTACTGATGAAAGATTTGGGATTGTTTTGCGAGGTATTTGCTTCTATGGGAGTGGAATCAAGCCCTATAAAGGAAGAGTCAATGATTCCCTTATCGGCAAGGGAAAGAACCTGTGCTTTCATGATGTCAGATAGGATGGAATGATCGAAGTTAATTAGAAAACGGTCAAAGGTCCAATAAGATGGAAGTGGCCTGGAAATATCAAAACCGCAGTAATGAGCAATGAGAAGGTTGTTATTCAGATAATCAACAAGGTCAGAAATCATGGAAAGGCGTTCACATTTCATAACGATAAAAGCACAAACCATAGCATGGTTGGAAAACCCTTTTCGCCCTGTGACAGGGTATTCCTGAACGGTAGAGAGGTCAAGATTCAGGAAAAGGGAATCATAAAACTTAGCCACTGGCTGAGACGTAAAAAGACGAATGTCTTTTAAAATTTCCTGGCGATAGATAACAATCAGCTCCTTTCGGTGTTATTGATTTTGACAACTTAATTATATCAAAGTGAGCTGATTGTTTCTATAAATTTGGAGTGATAAAGAGGTTTGCCATGCCTCGCAAAGACGCATAAATACTAGATGTGTGGAGTTTTGCTCATGGCTACAAAAAACCTAAAGGAGGTAAAAATTATGAGAAAGAACCTATTAACAAAGCTGGCAGTACTAATGATAACTGTAGCAACCATGGCAACACCAGTATATGCACTTCCAACAACAAGTGCATATACACCAGCTTCATCCGCACCAACTATGCTGGTGGACGATGTATTTGGAACGGGTATGGACACATGCTCATGGTATTCGGATACCACAGGATGTTATATAACCCCATTTTATGAACCAGAATACGATACGTATTATATTTGGTTCACATCGGAGAATGATACAATGTGGGCACACACCAAATGGACTGTTGAGGTAACAGAGTTTGAGCAAACACCAAACGGCGGTCTAGTGTGCCGTGGAGACATGTATGAGGCGGTCAAAGAATCTCCGGCATACAATGGAAGACTAGAGGTTACTTGGGATTCATTGGAGACAGCTGATTTTCCAAAGATGAAAATGATTGGCGGACACCAGCTAACAGATGTCGACATGGTTGCCGATGATTATCAGTACTATGGACCTACAGGGGTTGATTATAGCGATCCAAATTTCAGTTTATAATTAAAAGAGGATGAATAATGCAGCTGGATTTTAACCAGCTGCCATTATTCATTAAGTTGTAAATGCAAAGATACTTTTTAAGATGGCAGAAGGTAAATTGTCAACAATAAAAGGGATGGATTGTATGGGAAGGGTCACTATGTCCATGACTGGAGGAATGATGCGCATGACATTGGCGAAAGGTGCGCTGAAAGGATTCGTTTTAGGTGGGGGGGGGTGGTAGCGGGCATGGTGAGCTATGTAATGGGAAGCAGCATTGGTGAGAAAGTCTATTCTACAATCAAGAAAGTGGCCCAGGGAGCAAAAAAAACTAACATAAAGGGCATTTGAAACCTTAAAGTCCATGAAAGATAAAGTAATGGATAAGGTTCACTCTATAATTTTAATATAATAATAATTGTATTAGTTAGTGGTGCGAAGGATTTAAGAAATTAAAGTATTTACGGTATATGTAAATGGGAATTGTACGTGGGATAAGATGTATATGAAGAACATCCTTCCAAAAGATGAGGAAAATCATTTAAGTACCAGGAGGTAAAAGAAAATGAGGAAGAATTTTGTGAAAAGTATGGTTACAATAACAATGGCAGTAGTGCTAATGGCAACACCAGCATATGCCATGCCTAGGATTGGTGCATATGTCCCAATAACTGCAAACCAGGTTTCATCCACATTGGTTATGTCAGTCAATGACGTGTTTGGAAGTGGTACAGACGAATGGTCTTGGCATTCGGACACCACAGGATATTATATAATACCGTTTTATGATTCATATAGTGATACATATAATATCTGGTTCACGTCAGCAAATGATACAATTTGAGCAGATACTGCCTATACAGTTGAGATAGCGGAGATAGAGCAGACTCCTAATGGTGGTTTGGTATGTCGTGGAGACATGTATGAGGCAGCCAAAGAATCCCCGGTTTATAATGGAACAATAGAGGTCACATGGGATTCGATGGAGTCAATTGATTTTTCAAAGATGCAGATGGTAGATGGGCATCAGATGACAAATGTTGATATGATTGCAGACGATTATGGTTATTATGGATTAGTAGATTCGTCAATAGAGTATTAATCTATGTAAATGATTTTCACCATCGGTGTGACAGTAGCTGTGTCTGGTACAGTGTGTTGGAATTCATCAAGAAGAGTCCAACTGTAATATTTAAGCAATAAAAGGACAGACATAATTGTATCTCGGACATTTTTGAATATATATTATTTCCTTGAATCAATCATATTAATCAATTTCAAGGAGGTAATGTATATGTCAGCAAACGTAGAAACCATGTTTTACACCCGTGAGAAGCCCTGGCATGGCCTGGGGACCAGAGTTGAGGAAGCACCGGACTCCAGGGAGGCCCTTCGGCTGGCTGGATTGGACTGGCGGGTCGTCCAGAAATCCATTAAGACAGGGGATGGGTTTTAGATTCCAGGATTTAAGGCCAACATGCGGGATACGGACAACCGTGTCCTGGGAGTAGTGACAGACCGATATAAGGTAGTGCAGAATGAGGACGCCTTCGCCTTTACAGATAAACTGTTGGGCGAGGGCGTTACTTATGAAACGGCAGGTTCCCTCCAAGATGGAAGGCGTACCTGGCTTCTTGCAAAGCTGCCGCAGCGTTATATCATAAGCGGGGATGAAATCACACCGTATCTGTATTCATGAATACCCATGATGGCACAGGTGCAATTAAAGCGGCTATGACACCGGTCCGTGTGGTCTGCCAGAATACACTGAATCTGGCTCTTTCTACGGCAAGACGTTCCTGGTCTACGAACCATATTGGAGACATTGCAGGTAAGCTGGAGGATGCCCGGTATACCCTGCTGTACGCAGACCAATATATGTCAGAACTGGGAAAGGAGATTGACCGGATGAACCATATAAAGCTGTCAGAACGGCAGGTATTAGAATACATTGACGCATTATTCCCATTGTATGATGAGCCGACACCCCAGCAGAAGAAGAACCTGGCCCGCATGAAGGAGGATATGCAGGTCAGATATTTTGATGCGCCTGATTTAAAGAGTGTGGGAAGGAATGGATACCGGTTTATTAATGCGGTATCTGATTTCGCAACACATGCAAAGCCGCTGCGGGAAAGTGCTAATTATAGAGAAAGCCTGTTTGCAAGGACGATTGAGGGGAATGCCATGATAGATAAGGCGTATGCCATGCTCCAGGCAGCATGACAGGAAGGAATGTTGGATGGATACCCTGATTAATAAGCCGCAACCATATTTTACAGACCGGGAATGACGGGCAGAAGTCTGGATATTCCCGGTTTTTACATGAGGAGGAGAAATGAACCAGAAATCGAAGAATGAGATAATTGAGGATATGATGAGACGCCCCATTCCCAGAAAAAAGGTAGGGATTGTACGCCTGCAGATGGTGAAGGAAGGCCGCACTCTGTATGGAATGCACCGGTTCACTGATCCGGCCCAGGCGGCAGAAATGGTCCGTCCGTTGTTTGATATGGCAGATCGTGAGATGGTGCTGGTGTTGTCACTGAATACCATTCTGGAGCCCATGGCACTGGAGATTGCCGTAGTGGGAGGATTGAACTCCTGTACCATTGACTGTCGGGATATTTTCAAACACGCAGTCCTGAATAATGCGGCATTTATCATGTGCTTCCATAATCATCCTTCCGGGAATCCGCAGCCAAGCGAAGAGGACCGGAGGCTTACGGTAAGAATAGAAGAAAGTGGCCGGATATTGGGAATTTCGTTGCTGGATCATATTATAGTGGGCGAAGATTTAAAGTACTATAGTTTTAAGGAGCACTATGGAATCAGATATGCAGGCAGGGAGGTGGCATGATGCCGCTTATTATTATTGAAATAATCATCAGACTGTTTAAAAAATAGAGGGAGGAACGGAATCATGATTACAAAAATATCAACATTGCATATGCCGTATGAGGATTGGCTTAAACGGCGCAAACAGGGAATTGGCGGATCGGATGCCGGAGCAATCTGCGGATTGAATCCGTATGCGAGCCCTATGAGTGTTTACCATGATAAGACAACCGACCAGATTACAGACATGGACAACGAAGCTATGCGCCAGGGAAGGGATCTGGAGGAATATGTGGCCCGGCGTTTTATGGAGGCCACCGGACTAAAAGTGAGAAAAAGCAATATGATGTATGTTGACTGTCGGCATCCGTTCATGTTGGCGGACGTGGATCGGATGATTGTGGGAGAGGATGCAGGACTGGAATGCAAGACTGCCAGTGCTACAATGCGATAAATGGAAGAATGAAGAGATACCGCCCCATTACATGATTCAATGTTACCATTACATGGCCGTGACCGGAAAGAGAAACTGGTACATTGCCGTAGTGATTCTGGGCCAGGGATTCCAATACAGAAAGCTGTCATGGGATGACAGGATCATACAGAACCTTATTGCTATTGAAGATGATTTCTGGAATAATCATGTGGTTCCCCGGGTGATACCGGACCCGGACGGTTCTAAGGCATGTGACGAGGTATTGGAGCAGTATTTTCATTTGGCCCGGAAGGGGACAGAAGTACCCCTGGTGGGGTTTGATGAAAGTCTGGAACGCAGACAGGAGATTACTGGTCTGATAAAGAAAATGGAACAGGAACAAAAGCAGATCGATCAAAGAATCAAGCTGTATATGCAGGAAAATGAGGCCGCGCGCAGTGACAAATACCGGGTTTTATGGGCCAATGTGGAAACATCCAGACTGGATGTGAACCGTCTTCGGGAGGAACGGCCGGAGATATACAGGGACTTCCTCCAAATGTCCACTTCCAGACGGTTTACAGTCAAATCAGCATAATAAAAGGAATCGAAGGAGGCATAAAATATGGGAATTGATGTGAAACATGAACTCGAAAAGAGGGCGGCAGGACAGGATAAACCGGTGAAGCTGACCCGCAATATGACCATTGCAGACATGGTGAAGGCACTGGAGCCGGAAATAAAGAGAGCGCTTCCGGCCATCCTGACGCCGGAGCGCTTTACCCGGATGGCCCTGTCTGCTGTTAACAATACGCCGGAGCTGGCAAACTGTACGCCTATGTCATTTATTGCGGCGCTTATGAATGCGGCACAGCTTGTTGGAGCCCAATACTCCACTGGGACAGGCTTACCTGATTCCTTATAAGAATAAAGGAACACTGGAGTGCCAGTTTCAGCTTGGATACAAAGGCTGATTGATCTTGCTTACCGTACAGGCAGATTCAGATCATACAGGCCCAGGCTGTACGGGAGTTTGATTATTTTGAATATCAGTATGGTCTTGATTCAAGACTGGTCCATAAGCCGGGAAATGAAGAACGGGGCCAGATTACATTTATCTATGGTCTGTTTAAGCTGTCAAACGGAGGATATGGATTTGAGGTCAGCAACAAGGCGGAGATGGATGCATTTGCAGCAAAATATTCAAAATCCTTTGGCAGCAAGTACAGTCCATGGACAGAGGATTATGAATCCATGGCAAAGAAAACTGTTATAAAGAGAGCCCTGAAATACGCCCCTGTTTCTTCAGACTTTCAGAAGGCATTGTCGTTGGATGAAACAGTGAAATCCGAGATCGCCGTGGACATGAGCGAGATACGCAATGACTGTATCCCTGCGGATATGGGGACGGAGGCGGCATGATATGAGGGGAGGTTCTGGTGTGCGTTAAAAAAGAAAACAGGCCATGCTTGAAATTAAGATAAAATAATGATAAAATTATGATATCAGATAGAAAGGAGCGTATATTATGATCGAGATAAGGCCTGTATCAGATTTAAGAAATAAATTCCCCGAAATAGAAGCACTTGTAAAGGAGAATCAACCGGTATACCTGACCAAAAACGGCTATGGAAGCATGGTGGTTTTGAGTCTGGAGCAGTATTCCAGACTGACCGGCGATGTGGAGATGAAGCTGCAGGAGGCGGATGCACAGGCAGAACAGAGCAGTATTCGGTATACTCATGAAGATGTGTTTGGAAGCCTGAAAGAGAGGATTCATGGAAAATAAAGTGTATAAGCTTCGGTACCTTCCGTTGTTTGTGTCCGATATGGAGGAAATGCTGGATTATTTCATGTTTAACTTTAAAAATCCGGATGCCGCATCACACTTTCTGGATCAGGTAGAAACAGCCATAAGAAAACGTTTGAATTATCCGGAGGCGTTTGAGCCATATGATGCAGAGCCATGGTGGGGAAATATCCCTATTACCGGATTTATGTGGGAAATTATACGATTTATTATGTGGTTATAGAGGACGTGATGGAAGTACGGAGGATTCTCTATAGTAAGCGCAATATGGAACAGATATTGGATAAGTAATAAAGATGGATTTGGCCTGTTATGTATGATGCATGACAGGCTGTTTTTGTAACTTAGGAGGGATGTGGATGATAGAGGACGGTGTAGAATTACTTATAGGTGAACGCATCGGTGATGTGCTTAATGAGTGTAAAAGCAGGAAAGAGGCCCATTTCAGAGAAGAACAGAAATTACTGGTACAGCTGGATAGAAAAAGCCGGGAAATGATTGACAGCGTATTAGAGGACATGATGGAATGGGGGTATGAGGATTGCCGGACGGCTTACTGTGCTGGTCTGGAAGACGGCATACGGGTTGCAAGGAAGATTTTAAGTGTATAGCAATTACAGGATGGAAGGAAGCCATAATCTGGAAGAGGATCAATGGCTTCCTTTTTATATGGGAAAAAGCGGAAAGGATGAAGCAATATGGATCAATTTAAATTGGGAAGCCATCTAAAGACATGCAGAGTATTTTATGAACATCATGGTATCTATATTGGTGAGGGACTGGTGATACATTATGCATTTGATGGTATCACAGTCGATACCTTGTCCAAATTCTCACGGGGAGAACGGGTGAAGGAGGTGCCGCATCCGGAATCACCTTACACAGGGGAAGAGATAAGAAAACGGGCTTTTAGCCGCCTGGGAGAGGATGAGTATGATCTGTTGGTGAATAACTGTGAGCATTTTGCAAACTGGTGCTGTACAGGAGAGGCTGATTCAGAACAGGTGGAGGATGTGGTAGGACTGGTAGGCGCGTTAGCGAGACTGGTAGAAGAAATCTAAAGAGAATGGAGAGGAAAAAGATGACAATAAACGAGTATGCAGAAAAGGTTGGAATCGGAGTAAAGAAGCTGTTGGGAGAAGAATATAAGATAGATGTTAAAACGGTATTAAAGGATGGGGGAAAGGGGCTTACAGGGATCTGTATCTGGCGAAAAGGGGAGCGGATGGCTCGTGTATTTAATCTGGGGCAGTCTGGTAATGGTCAGGGATTATGGAAAGAAAGCGAAGTAGATGCAGAGACGCATAGAATTGTGAATGCCTATCGGTATCATGGAGGGGTTCCCAAAGTGTACCGGAAAATGGATACAGATTTACAATCCTTCAGCAATGTAAGAAATAGAATTCGCTTTAAGTTAATTAATACAGAACGTAATGGCAGGCTGTTGAGCCAGGTTCCGAGCATTCAATATCTGGACTTCTCCATTGTATTTTATCTGTATATCGGGGAAATGTATGAGAATATGGTAATATCTTTGATCCATTATGAGCATATGGATGCCTGGCATGTGGATGCACGGATGCTCTATAATATGGCACTGGTGAATATGATACGAGAGAAACCAGCAGTAATCAGGAGTTTGAAGGAAGTTATGGATGATCTGTTTGAGGTGGCCGGATTAAGCCCGAAGGAAGCAGGAGAATCGGAAGGAAGCCTGCCCTTTTATGTCTTGTCATCGGAAGATGGTATGTATGGAGCGGCATGTATGCTTTATCCTGGTGTAATAGCCGGATTTGCGGAAAAGATGGGGGCAGATGTGATTATTTTACCAAGTAGTATTCATGAACTGCTGCTTCTGGAGGATACGGGGGATTACGAGTACAAGGAGCTTGTTGGACTTGTTAGATTCGTTAATAATACAGAGGTTCCGGAAGATCAGATCTTGTCAGAAGGTGCATACCGGTATGATAAGAGTAGAATGAAAGTTGAAAAGTTATCTGATAATGTTGCTGAAAAGATGCAATTGTGATAAAATACTAGCAGAGTAGGGGCATAAATGTAAAAGCATATGACGGAAAAATAGATCAGGTGAATCACACTGGATGAGATTCAAAAGAATTAGAAACAGAGGTATTTACAAAATGGTATAGAGGGCTGTCCAGGAGATAGGGGGAGTCCTCTTCACTAATACTGAAAAAACGGGAAAAGTGTATATATTGTATTTTAGATAATACATTTTACAAGGGGGTATAATATGAATGAGAAAAGGCTAGATAATGAATGTAATGTTATGGACACGGAAGATAGGGAGTTAAAGCGTGCATTGGAAATTATAGAAAAAAATTCATTTACAGAAACATTCAAAAGAGCTCTTGAAAATCCTGAATTAAGGGCTATGTTTGATGTGAGAAGTAAAAGTGAAATCAATGCACTTGTTAAAAGAACCCGTGAGAAAATAGATGAAGAAAACAAAAAAAGATATTCAAGCTTGACCTTAGATCAACTGATAAAAGAGCATTTGGAAGAATTTTTTCCAAGGGAAGTTAATGATTTGGCATTATTAAAAGATGCAGATGGGATACCCCAAATAGTTAAAAGTGTAGCAAAGCGAATCCAGCGAAGGTATGAAGAATTCAAAGTTTATGAATTTATCAGGACGATAATTGGAGTTGAAAAGGGCGAGAAAAAAAATTATAAAATATATTTTCATAGTGATGTACAACTGTTAAGCTTACTATATGATCTTAACAATAGCGAGATTAAAAAAATTTCAGATAAGGAAAAGTATGTGATTGGGAATAAATTAGTTCTATTTTTAAAAGAGTTACATGATGATTTCCAAAATGACATAGGTGAGACAAAGTTAGATCAATTGTACGATTTATAGTGGCTCAGTTGTCAAGACAAAAATCTAAGATTTTTATAATGAACTGATATGGTTGATATGTAACGAGGAACATGGGGAGGATAATGGAACACTCCCCAGATCCATATATGCATTAAGCTACATAAGGCAGAAGCATTGCCGGGTAGTAGCACTCAGCAGGCGTTTTGTAATCAAGGGCAGAATGGCATCTCTCAAAGTTGT
>ENA-OQCK01000249-OQCK01000249.1-human-gut-metagenome-genome-assembly--contig:-NODE-249-length-32039-cov-4.431875_pt1 | contig 32039 bp, 40 predicted proteins | sample MGYA00242498_ERZ504578 | MGnify/ENA primary metagenome ERZ504578 (study PRJEB26092, sample SAMD00036229) | human gut metagenome | host: Homo sapiens | study: EMG produced TPA metagenomics assembly of...
TGTTGAATACAAACGTCAGGTATTCACCGTCCACCTCTTTTACCTCCAGGTGATGCAACGGGGTCAAGGTCACGATTTCGTCCTTTTCCAAGCGCATGGAGATATGGTCTATTTCCAGAGTGAGCGTACCGCTCTGTACCCAAATGAATTTATACAGAGTCTTGTCACGTTGCAGCGACGCACGCTCATGGTAGCTGGAAGTCATGGCTATGTTGCCATTCAAGCGGGTGTTCAGTTGATAATCCATAAAAAACAGATTGTTTTAGTAAATAACAAAGATAGCGAATATCTTGTTTGCTACTGATTATTTCCCCACTTTTGTAGCCGTTTTGCTGTTCTTTAATTTTTAACCTTTAATGTCTTCATGCAAATGTTCCCCGTCATATTTGTATCTCTCGGTCCCGGCGAACCGGAACTGATTACCGTAAAAGGCTTGAAAGCCCTGCAGACAGCCGACTGTATATTCTGTCCCGAGACACTGGCCAAAGATGGAAACAGAGTTTCACGCGCAGCGACATCCTATTGCAACTCGACATTCCGGAAAACACGGTGCACCGCTTTCCACTCCCCATGAGCAAACAGCGCGAAAAAGCCCTGAGCGCCTACGACGAGGTCTATATGGAGAGCTCCACCCTCCGGCAACAAGGAAAGAAGGTCTGTATCGTTGCCGAAGGAGATGCCGGATTCTACTCTTCCATACACTATGTATATGACAAATTGCAGGCAGACGGCATCCCCGTGAAGCACATCCCCGGTATCCCCGCCTTCATTGCCGCCGGCGCATTGGGCGGGCTCCATGTAGCCAGCCAGGAAGAACGGCTGACGGTGATACCCGGCATCGTCACGACAGAAGAGATAGAAAGACTGACAAGCGAAAACAGTGCGGTTGTCATCATGAAGCTGTCCAGATGCACCGATGAGATTCACCGCTGCATCCGCCTGCATCCCGAATACCGGTATCACTATTTTGAGAATGTTGGCACTCCGGAAGAGAAGTATATCAATGACAGCAAGCGGATAGCGGCCATCCGCTTCCCCTATTTTTCCCTGCTTATCATTCGCCCAGAGCCTTTTGAGCCCGATTTAATACAATTTCGCACACCATAGGCATTATTTTAATGAAAATGGGTTACCTTTGCGCCGTTGAAATATAAAAAAGATAAGAACATGAAGAAGTCGTTTTTTATATGATGATGCTGGTTATGAGCATCGGTTATGCCTATGCACAAGGAAAGGCAGACATCAAATTCGAACAGACCACCCACAACTTCGGCACATTCTCCGAAAACAGTCCGGTAGTCAGCTACACCTTTAAGTTTACGAACGTAGGCGATGCTCCGCTTGTCATCCATCAAGCTGTAGCTTCCTGCGGATGTACCGTTCCCGAATATTCACAAGAACCGATAGCACCGGGAAAGACAGGAACAGTGAAAGTAACCTATAATGGAACCGGAAGATACCCCGGACACTTCAAGAAATCCATCACCCTGCGCACCAATGCCAAAACGGAAATCATGCGATTGTTTATCGAAGGGGACATGACCGCTAAAGATGCCAAATAAGCATTTTACCATACAGAATTAAGGAGATTTTTTTAAATCTCCTTTTTTGCTTTCTTTGCCTAAAATGCGAAGATAGGCTGCACCTCAGCAGAATAATAATGAGCTTGCTCATTTTATCCAGCATTCGGTTTGCACTATCTTTGAAGTCTATTAAAGAAAAACATAAAACTACAAAACCTATGAAACAAGAAGAAGAACCTATTACCGGCTTGCCGGAAAATGCGTTCCGTGAACTGAAACCGGGAGAAGTGTACAACCTCTGATGAGCCCGGACAAGAAGTATTCAGAAGTAAATGCCTGGTCGGTGACATGGGGTATTCTGATGGCCATTCTCTTTTCGGCCGCAGCCGCCTATCTGGGGCTAAAGGTGGGGCAAGTATTCGAAGCCGCCATCCCCATCGCCATCATTGCCGTCGGCGTATCAGGTGCCGCCAAACGCAAGAACGCATTGGGCGAAAACGTCATTATCCAGTCTATCGGTGCCAGTTCTGGCGTCATCGTGGCAGGTGCCATCTTCACCCTTCCGGCGCTTTATATCCTTCAGGAAACCTATCCGAAAGAAATCACTGTTACCTTTGCACAAGTCTTTATCAGCTCTCTGCTGGGAGGTGTGCTGGGTATTCTCTTCCTTATCCCCTTCCGTAAATATTTCGTGAGCGACATGCACGGCAAGTATCCCTTCCCCGAAGCAACAGCCACCACACAAGTGCTCGTCTCCGGTGAAAAGGGCGGCAGCCAGGCAAAACCATTACTCATGCAGGTATCATCGGTGGTCTATACGACTTCATCGTGGCAACCTTCGGCTGGTGGAACGAGAATTTCACTACCCGCGTATGCGGCCTCGGCGAAATGCTGGCCGAGAAAGCCAAGCTGGTATTCAAGGTTAATACGGGTGCTGCTGTGCTCGGTCTGGGTTATATCGTGGGACTGAAATACGCGTCCATCATCTGTGCCGGTTCGCTGGCCGTATGGTGGATTATCATCCCGGTATGTCCATGATTTGGGGAGACTCCGTACTGAACCAATGGAACCCCGAAATCACAGCAACCGTAGGCGCTATGGCTCCGGAAGATATTTTCAAATACTATGCCAAGAGCATCGGTATCGGTGGTATAGCCATGGCAGGTATCATCGGCATTATCAAGTCCTGGGGCATCATTAAGAGCGCCGTAGGGCTGGCTGCCAAGGAAATGGGCGGTAAATCCAATGTAGAGGCCAGCGTGAAGCGCACGCAACGGGACATCTCCATGAAGATTATCGCCATCGGCTCCATCATCACATTGCTGATGGTTGTTCTGTTCTTCTACTTCGATGTGATGCAAGGTGACCTGACACATACCATTGTAGCCATCCTGCTGGTAGCAGGTATCGCTTTCCTGTTCACTACCGTGGCAGCCAATGCCATTGCGATTGTGGCACAAATCCCGTATCCGGAATGACGCTGATGACATTGATTCTGGCATCCGTAGTCATGGTAGCCGTAGGGTTGAAAGGTCCCGGAGGAATGGTTGCGGCACTGGTGATGGGTGGTGTTGTATGTACGGCACTGTCCATGGCGGGAGGCTTCATCACAGACTTGAAAATCGGTTACTGGCTGGGTAGCACGCCTGCCAAGCAGGAGACCTGGAAGTTCCTCGGAACCATCGTTTCTGCCGCTACCGTAGGTGGTGTAATGATTATCCTAAACAAGACATACGGTTTCACCAGCGGACAGCTGGCCGCTCCGCAAGCCAATGCCATGGCGGCCGTTATCGAACCGTTGATGAACGGTGTGGGTGCGCCCTGGCTGCTCTACGGCATCGGTGCAGTGCTGGCCGTCATCCTCAACTTCTGCAAGATTCCCGCACTGGCATTTGCATTGGGTATGTTCATCCCATTGGAACTGAATGTTCCGTTGGTAGTGGGCGGTGCCATCACTGGTACGTGACCAGCCGCAGCAGGATGCCGCTCTCAATGCCGAACGCGGGGAGAAAGGTACCCTGCTTGCCTCCGGTTTCATTGCCGGCGGTGCATTGATGGGCGTGGCAAGTGCTGCCATGCGTTTCGGAGGAATCAACCTCGTAAACGATGCATGGTTGCAGAACACCTGGTCCGAAGTGCTGGCGCTGGGTGCTTATGCCATTCTGATATTCTACCTCATCAAAGCTTCCATGAAAACCAAATAACTTTTAAATACCAAGAACATGAAAAAGATTCTACTTTTATCTTTTCTATTTGCAGCGACCATGTTATCTGCACAAAAGCCCGTTGAGCTGCCCCTATGGCCCAACGGTGCCCCCAATAACAACGAACTGACCAATTCCGGACAGAACCATAACAACGAATGGGTGTCCGATGTCACCACCCCTACCCTTACGGTGTACCCTGCCTCCCACCCCAACGGCATGGCCATCATCATGTGTCCGGGAGGCGGCTACGGGGGGCTGGCCATGAAGCACGAGGGACACTACATGGCTCCCTGGTTCAACACACAAGGCATCACCTATGCAGTACTGAAATACCGTATGCCCAACGGGCACCATGAAGTGCCCCTTTCCGATGCCGAACAAGCCATCCGCATGGTACGCGAACATGCCGCCGAATGGGGTGTCAATCCTCAGCGTGTAGGCATCATGGGCGCTTCTGCCGGCGGCCATCTGGCAGCTTCGCTTGCCACACTATACAGCAGTGACAAGACCCGTCCCGACTTCCAGATCTTGTTCTATCCGGTGATTTCCATGCAGAAAGGCGTTACCCATGGAGGTTCCCGTAAGAACCTTATCGGAGAAAATCCATCTCAGGAACTGGAACAAAAATACTCCCTCGAAAGGCAAGTGTCCCCACGCACTCCGCAAGCTTTCATCATGCTTCTTCGGACGATGACGCAGTGCCGCCCATCAACGGCATCGGTTACTTCCTTGCCCTGCGCGACCATAAAGTACCTGCCAGCTGCATGCCTACCCCACCGGCGGACATGGCTGGGGATTCCGGGACAACTTCACCTACAAGCGTCAATGGACGGAAGAACTGGAGAAGTGGTTGCGTGAAGGGCTCGTATTCCCGGTCTCTGAACCTACCACAAAGAAATAAAAGCAATTATGAATAAAAAGTATTTTTTACTCACTTGCCTCGCAGCGTTTCCCTTTGCCCTGACTGCTCAGGAGAACAATCGCTACGAAGAGATTACCAACCCAAGCTGACAAGCATCAACCGGGAGCCTGCCCGCAGCACGTTCACCTCCTACGTCACGGAGCTGATGCCGTCATCAATGACCGCAAGAACGGAACATTCCGCTTGTCCCTTAACGGGAAATGGAAATTCCATTATGTGGAAACCTTCGCCGACCGCCCCACGGACTTCATGATGGACCGTGTGGACGCCAGCCGCTGGCCGGACATCAATGTACCCGGAAACTGGGAGTTGCAGGGATTCGGTACGCCCATCTATGTGAACCAGCCTTATGAATTCTGTTCTTCGGGCTATCCTCCTTATTGGGACAAGCCCAATCCTCCATACGTTCCCCAAGAATGGAATCCCACCGGCACCTACCGCCGCGAGTTCACTCTTCCGGGAGACTGGGACGATAAGGAAATTTTCCTGAGTGCCGACGGCGTACGCGGGGCAGCCTTCTACTACCTCAACGGCAAGTTTGTAGGCATGAGTAAAGATGCAAAGACTCCGGCGCGTTTCAACGTCAGCGCCATTGCCAAGAAAGGGAAGAATGTCATTGCCATTCAGATACACGCTTTTCCGATGCCAACTATCTGGAATGCCAGGACTTCTGGCGCATCAGTGGTATCGAACGGGACATTTACTTATATGCCCAGCCTCAAATCCATCTCACGGACTTCAAGGTGGAGTCTCCTTTGGATGAGAACTACCGGAACGGTATCCTCAAGGTAAAGGTGCAGTTTACCAATGAAAGCGGACAAAATTCCCCATTTGTCGTTGGTTACCGCCTGCTGGACAAGAACGACCAGCAGATAGCCCAGTCCTCTACTCAGGTCAGCGGTGACCAAACGGAAGTGGAATTCACCAAGAAGACCATCCAGGAACCCCTGCAATGGACAGCCGAAACGCCCAACCTCTATACCCTCGTCGTCAGCTTGAAGCGCCCGAACGGAGATGTGATTGAAGCGACAAGCTGCAAAGTAGGTTTCCGTACAGTGGAAATCAAGGACAAGCAACTGTTGGTAAACGGACAACCTATCCTCGTGAAAGGCGTGAACTATCACGAACACAACGAGAATACCGGTCACTATGTCTCCGAAGAACTGATGAAGAAAGATTTCGAGCTTTGGAAGAGATACAATGTCAATACCGTCCGCACCTGTCACTATCCCCAGCAGGAACGTTTCTACGAACTCTGTGACGAATATGGTATCTACGTCATCGACGAAGCCAATATAGAAAGCCACGGCATGGGTTACGACCTGCGTGTAGGCGGCACGCTGGGAAACAATCCGCTCTTCATGAATGCCCACCTCGACCGTACCATGAATATGTACGAACGGGACAAGAACCATCCGTCAGTCATCATCTGGTCGCTGGGCAACGAAGCCGGAAACGGATTGAATTTCTACGTTACCTACAACACCTTGAAGACGCTCGACAGTCGTCCCATCCAGTATGAACGCGCACTGTTGGAATGGAATACGGACATCTACTGCCCGATGTACGCTTCCCCTTCCTATCTGGAAAAGTATGCCCGGAACAAGGAGATGACGCGTCCCCTCATTCTTTGCGAGTATGCCCATGCCATGGGCAACAGCCTCGGCAACTTCCAGGACTACTGGGACATCATCGAGAAATATCCTATCCTCCAGGGCGGCTGTATCTGGGACTGGGTAGACCAGGGCTTTGCCGCCAAGACAGACGACGACCGTAAATACTGGACCTATGGCGGCGACTATGGCGAGAACGGTACCCCCTCCGATGGCAATTTCTGCATCAACGGCGTGGTATACCCCGACCGCAGTGTCAAGCCGCAGACGGAAGAGATGGGGAAGGTCTACCAGAACATCAAGTTCCTCGACTTCGACAAGCAGACTTCTACCGTGAAAATCCGCAATGATTTCTCCTTCACCAATCTCGACAAGTACGACTTCTACTACATCATCCGCGACCACGGGAAGGAAGTCTACCGTGGCAAGATTGAAAATATCCATGCCGCACCGGGCAAGACGGTAACCACCGGCTTCCTGAACGGCATACCCAAAGAGAAACAGACAACGGGAGATGTGCGTATCGAGTTCTATGCAGCCATCAAGACGGCAGAGCCTTTCCTCCCGGCCGGCACGGTCATCGCACGCGAACAGACCTACGTCCATACTTTCTACAAGAAAGAGGCTACGGCACAGCAGCCCGCCACTTCTAAGGAAGAGGGAAATTTGGTGGCGTTCTCCGGTCCCGACTTCAAAGCCACCTTCGACAAGCAAAGCGGTCTGCTCACCTCCTATTTATACAAGAAGCACGAGTACATACTGAACGGTCAAGGTCCCCGCCCATTCTTCTGGCGTGCACCGACGGACAATGATTATGGAGCCAACCTCCCCGTCCGCCTCAAAGCTGGAAAGAGGCAAGCTATCAAGAACCAAAAGCCGAAGTTTCCAAGTGACTCCGGGCAGCAATGCCACGACAGTAAAGGTGACCTACCGTTTTCCGCAGACAGAGGCCCGTTGGGACATCACCTATAAGATATATGCCAGCGGAGTCATCAAGGTAGACAACCGGTTCATGGCCGAAGGAGACCAAGCTCCGATGATACCGCGTGTAGGCTGCGGATGCAGTTACCGGAAGTTTTACAGACTTGACCTACTACGGCCGCGGTCCGAAAGAGAATTACCGAGACCGCCGTACCTCCCAGTTCATCGGAGAGTACGCCATCCCGGTCAAGGATATGTACGAGCCTTACGTCCGTCCGCAGGAGAACAACCATCGCACGGATATCTATTGGTGCGCCCTTACCGACAAGGCGCAACGGGGCCTGCTGCTCATCGCCGACCGTACTTTTGAGCTGAACGCTCCAACTATTCCCTGGAAAGCATGGATAGCGGCGATACAATTGACAACGGTACCCCGCGTACCGAAAAGACCCATCACCGCCACCTCACCGACCCTCTGCCGGAAAAGATGGTCGATTTATTCATTGATTACCGCATGATGGGTGTCGGTGGAGACGACAGTTGGGGCGCAACCGCCCATGAACCCTATCTGATTCGTCCGGGCAAAGAGAACGCCATTGAATACAGTTTCTCCCTTGTTCCGTTCGATAAAAAGGAGGATTATAAATATTTAATCCAGCAATATTGAATTTAATCCCTCCGGATTAAGCTTTTATAAAAAGGATGTAGTAAATTTGCTGCATCTTTTTACGTTTAAGAACAATAATAATCAAAAGAGAGAAAAATGAAAACAATGACTAAATTTATGTTCAGCGCCCTCTGCGCCGCAGCCATGGTAACTTCCGTTTCTGCCCAGGGAGGGAAAGATATGTTGAGCAATGGAATAAAGTATCTGGATGTGCCATACGTAGCCCATACGCTGGAGGCAGATGGTCCCGAAGAACTCGTCATCAACTGCGATGAAGTAGACTGTACCACGCTGGTGGAATATGTACTGGCAGAGACGCTTACCCCCAAATTGGCCGACGGAGACATCTCGGAAAGCGCTTTCGCCGATAACCTGCAAAAAATCCGTTACCGTGACGGTAAAATCGACGGGTACACTTCCCGCCTGCATTATATTGCCGACTGGATAAACAATGGCGTACGCAACGGCTTCCTTCAAGATGTAACGGGCGCATGAGTCCCGACACCGAACGGTTGTCTATCTCCTACATGTCTTCCCATCCCCAACTTTACAAGCAGCTGGCCAATTCGCCGGAGAACGTAGCCAAAATGAAGAAGATTGAACAATCCTTGTCCGGCAAGGAAGTTCACTATCTTCCCAAAGCCAAACTTCCCGCCGATGGTCTCCCGTGGATTAAAGACGGCGATATCATAGCCATCACCACCAACACTCCGGGGCTGGATGTAGCCCACATGGGAATCGCTTTCTATGCGGATAACAAACTCCTGCTGGTACACGCTTCCTCTACCGACAAGAAAGTGGTCGTCTCCAAAGTCCCCTTGTCCCAAATGCTGAAAGACAATAATAAATGGACGGGAATACGGGTGCTGAGAATGAAGAAATAAGGTGAAATACTATAATACGGAAAAGGCGATGGAGAATAGAATCTCCATCGCCTTTTCCATATATAGGATTGTTCGTTCCTATTCCTCTACGACAATATATTCATCAATATTCCGTGTTTCTTTACTGAAGTTCACACCTACTTTCACTAATTTCCTGCCATCCAAGGTATAAGGAATCAGATACCCCTTCTCATCTATTTGCTTCAGAGCTGCGTCGGCTGTACCGTCCAGTTTGAACTCAAAAACATAAATAGCGGTAGGGGTATGAACTACCGCGTCCGCACGGCCGCGGCTGCTGCGAACCTCAGACCGGATGAACTGTCCCAGCAAAGTAAACACTACATGAAAAATAACCTGATAATGACGTTCCGTATCATCACTCAACTCGTACGGAATACCGGAGAAGAATATCTTAAGACGCTCCATAAACGCCTCCACATCCCCACTCTTCAATTCACGCATGAATTTAGCGATGTGGAAACCAGTCTCATCATCAGTAACTTTAGTATAAAAAGGAACCAGAAAATTCAGAAAGCCGTAACGTATCTCATCATTCGGAAAGCCTAAAGTGTATAGCTTCACATCATCATCATACCCTTTTATGGTCAAATAACCACTTTGATAAATCATCGGAAGAGGATTATTTTTTTCCGCACGATATTCAGAGAAAGCGGAAGCCAGCACTTCCACTCCATCTATCAATAGACGTATATCGTAATCACTCTGCTTCAGCAAGTCAACCAAGTAAGTAGGTGTGCCGGTCTGAAACCAATAGTACCCCATCTCTTCTGCATCAAAAGCATTCAATACACTGAACGGATTGAACATTCCTACACCTTCCGGATGAAAATGGTAACCATCATATTGACGTTCCATCAAATCAATCACTTCTTGTAAAGATATCCCTCTTCGTTTAGCCAGTCTCTCAAGTTCCGGCAGAAAGGTTTTCACCAACTCCTCTTTGGTAATACCACACAAAGCAGCGTAAGGAGACTTCATGCTGATATCATTCAGCTGGTTCAAGTCACTGAACACACTTACTTGCGCAAACTTGGTCACTCCGGTCAGGAAAACAAAACGAAGATAACGGTCAGCGCTCTTCAAGACACCGTAGAATGCTTTCAATGTTTTCCGATACTCATCCAGCAAGTTCTCATCCAAGACCGCTTGAAGCAATGGCTTGTCATACTCATCAATCAGGACAACAACCTGCTTTCCTGTCTGCATGCATGCCTGCTCTATCACGTAAGCAAAACGCTCTTCCGGACTACGGTCTTTCTTCTCCTGACCATAGAGCAGCTCCCATTTCTCCAGATACTGATTAAGCATAGCCGTCAAGTCAGCAGCAGCTTCATATTTCCGGGCATTCAAATCCAAGTGCAAAACCGGGTATTCTTCCCATTCCTTTTCCAGCTGTTCGATGGCCAAACCTTGAAACAGATCCTTGCGTCCTTGAAAGTAGGCTTCAAAGGTAGAAAGAAGCAGACTCTTGCCAAAACGACGGGGACGGCTCAAGAAATAAGGTTTACCTACATTTGCAATTTGATAAACCATAGCCGTCTTATCTACATAGAGATAACCATCCCTACGTATTTCCTCAAAAGTCTGTATGCCAATCGGCAGTTTACGCATCTGTTCCATGTTATTATTATAACCTGATTGGTATATGACAAAGGTACGATTTATATTTCAAAAATAAGACGAAAGGCGATGGAGATTTTAGTCTCCATCGCCTTTCATTATTTTACTAATCATCATTCAGTATTACTCACGTAGACTGGTGCAATCCGAAATACTTCTTCATAAAGCAGGTATAAGAAAAACAAAGCAAAAGAATTATACCTGTCAAATACCAATAACCGTAACCTAAACACATTATATATCCTACGATAATGATTGCCTGTACTGCCATGTAAATAGAAGAAACCATTATATGGGGAATCTTCAGCTCATTCGCCATAATCTGATACAGATGCTTGCGATGCGGTAGCCCGATATTCTCATGAAGCATCAGGCGGTGAATGATAGTCAATACACTGTCTACCCCATAAACGGACAAAAGAACTATCCAGCTGAAATCACCCGTTCTAATGATAAGTCTTCCTATCAAAAAAAGAAGGATGAAGGCAATGCTCACAGAACCCACATCACCCGCAAAGCATTTGGCACGCTTGCGGAAATTGAAGAAGCAGAAGACTAGAACGGAACAGATAACGGTATAGATGAAATCCGCTTCTACAAAAGTAACCACCTCCTTATTGATATAGGCCAACGCAGCAAGAATAACCAGAGAATAACCTCCCGTTATCCCATTAATCCCATCCATAAAATTGTAGCATTGATGATGCCCGTACAGACTATCAAGCTATGACTATCCACCACCAGGACAAGGAGAACAGCCCCCACTGATAAAACATCATAGCCATAGCAGAGAAATGAAAAAGCAGTCTTGTCATCTGTCCGGTGGATTTTATATCGTCCACGAAGCTGATGAACGTCACCAGTGTCAAGGCAAGCAGGAAACAAAGATATTCAAAGCCACTCGTCAGGAAATAGGCCAACGCTCCGAAATAGAAAATAATCCCACCACCGCGTAAAGTCACTTTCGTATGGGAACTCCGCTCATTGGGCTTGTCGATGATATTACACCTATCAGCCACCTTAAAATAAAAAATCTGCCAAAACAGCAGAACCAATAATTAACAGATAATAACATAACAGTATTTTCCTCTTTAATTTTTAATTATCAATTTTTAATTCTTAACTTTTAATTTGAGAACGATTTTATCGTTCTCACTATCCCTCCTCTGCCTCACCGGCATTCTGTCAATTCCCAGGGCAGCCTTTATTTTCGCATTACTCACCACATAATTCTCTGTCAACTTGCGCAGACGCTCTGTATTCAAAGGCAAATGGAGCAGAGTCCCAAGCCGAGCACAGAACTCCATCAGTCCTCTGTTTATCTTCCAGATATGCGGCTTACGCTCCAAAGCCCGACACATCAAAGTTATCAGTTCATTTGTGGACAAGCTTCGTCATCTCCCATGTGGTAGATACCACTCGCCACCTCCTTGGTCAAAAGACCTTCCACACGTAGCAGAGATTGTCTATTGAAGTAAAAGACCTTCTGTTCTCAAAAGCCCCTAAAGGCCAGGGAACACCTTTCCTCACCACATTATAAAGAAGATTCAGATTGCCTTTATTGCCGGAACCATGAATCATGCAGGGACGCAGGATATAAACCTGCTTGTCATCATAAGGATTAGCTTTCAATTTCCCATTCTCAACCTTCAACTTGTCAAGGATGTAATTCTCGGCAGCTATCTTACTTTCCCCATAAGGCCCTACCGGAGCAGGCACCACATCTTCAGTCAGCATATCACCCACCACACTGTCTGCAGCGGCTTTCACAGAACTGAAGAATACGAACTTCTTCGCAGACGATTCCAGAAAGAAATCAAATATCTTTTGGGTCAATCCCGTATTGATATCAAAATAGGATTGGGCTGCGGACCGATTTTTCATATCATGGGCTTTACCAGCCAGATGAATAATGGCATCGAATTCAGGAAGATCCCACATCAGAAAAGAAGCCGGTTCAATATCCTTCCAGAAAAAAGTCTTTACCACCCCCTCCTTTTCAGGAGCGACAATATCCAGCCCGTAAAGGCTATGACGTTCCTTTAGGCAACAACAAGATTGGAGCCCACAAAGCCGTGGATTCCAGTGATTAATATGTTCATGGAATTATTCTATAAAATATACTGACCAGAAACGTGATTACCAGTTAGGGACAAAGCCTTTACCGAGGACAAAGGTAGGTCATTTATTACTTGCCAGAAATAGCATATAAGATATTCCTATTTACTCTCTCATTTTACGGGGATTCATGCGATTCATCAGCCCTTGAAAATAAACATTTAAAGGATATGGCAATAAAGAACGGACAAAGGGTATACAAACTCCAATATATGCAATGAAAGACAAATGAAGTCTTCTACAGCCACGTAAACCTATTTTCATTCTATGCCACCCTACTTCTATACTGTTTTTTCTCACACTGTCAGCAAAGAAGCGATAATGCAACAATGGTTCCGAAATATTGGCAAAATGCAATCCTTTTTCTGCACACCTGAACCATAAATCATAATCATCCTGACGCGGACCGGCATCAGGTTTATACCCACCTACTGATAAGATTGCATTTTTTCGATACATCACAGTAGGATGATTCAAGGGACAAGTCCAGACCAGACGAACAATATCCTCATGCGAAACTGGAACCTTTATAACCTCTTCAAGATTATTTCCACATTCGTCAATTTTAGTCGCATAGGCCCCCACAATATCTATCGTAGGATGTGATTGCAAAAAAAGAACTTGTTTCTCAAAACGAGATGGATAGCAAATATCATCTGTATCCATACGAGCCACAAACTCATAGCTACAATGCTTTAAGCCTATATTAAGTGCCTTGCTTAATCCTAAATTATTAGGCAAAGGAATAATTTTAAGCAAATTAGTATCGTAAGAAGATAGAACTTTTTCTAATTCAACAGTGAGAGGTCCATCCTTAATCAATATGATTTCAGAAGGAGGAAGCGTTTGGTTCAGTACACTATCAAGTGCAGACTTCAAATAAATCGGCTTTTCTTTATAATAGACCGAAATCAATACAGAATAGTTAGGTGACATTTATATAAGATGAATTATTTAAGGATCCATAGCTATTCTCAAGCCTTCTGCCATAATTTCGCATAAGATAATATCATAGCTTTTTGAGAAAATTTTTCTTCATAAATAATTCTTGACTTTTCCCCCATTTTTACAAAATCAGGTCTGTCAATCAATATCTTTTCAAACAACTCAGAGAGTTGTTGTTCATCTACATCTACCAAATAGCCTGAAATACCTTCAACAATCATTTCTGGAATACCTGCTATACGAGTAGATATAATGGGCAAACCACAACGCATAGCCTCAATAATTGATATTGGCAATCCTTCGTCTTTAGAAAACAAAATAAAAGCATCCGAGTTAGTCAAATAGTCATTTACTTGGTTTGAGTTGCCCACAAAATAAATATCAGCAGAAAGTGTAGCTGCTACTTTTTCCAAAATATTACGCGAAGGACCATCTCCGACAAAAGTCATGGAAAAAGATTTTTGTTGTTCAGAGGTCAATTTAGATAATGCATGAAGTATGCCTATTTGATTTTTACGATTACACAATGTTCCTACGCATACTAACCTAGTCTGATTGGTTGAAGATATACCCTTACTTCCACCTTCAATATCAGGGATGCCATTATAGACAAATGAAGTCTTTTGCGAAGATATGTGGGGGTAAAGATGACAAAAATTCCAACGTGGGAAATCGGCTACAAAATTTACTTTATCCACTCTATTCAGTACAACATCCTCTATCCTACGTTTCATAATACCAAAAAACAAGAACGAAACAAAGGGTAATACTCTTCATACATTGACCATAAAGAGCCATTACTATGCAGTGTCAAATACACAGATTTTTTGTTTTTTCTTTTACGCAAATAGTAATAACAAGTAAACAAGTCTTGAAAATGAATAATATCCGGCAATTCATCATTGGGTATTTCATCGAAGGCTTCTACTATCCGTTTGGAATATCGTAATCCAGAAAAATAAATCATAGCATACGTCATGAGATGGCTATATTTAGCATATCTCATCAACTTGTTTTTTAGTGACGCTTTCCTCTTGATTTTATCATTGTTAGAAAAATTTCTTACTTCACCATGTACATCGTCAAGTGTGAAAGTTGATAGTCCGATTCCCTGATTCGCAAAATCATTGATGCAACTTCTTAACCCAAAGACAAACCGTGCAGCCCCATTAGGTGCTTTTATCCATCCGGGGAAAATAATCGTTACTTTTTTCATTATACTCCTATTTTCATTCATTCCATTCTAAACTTTCTTTGTGATTACAGCGTGTAAAAGGTTCTATTCCATTATTATGACTGACTCGTTTGTTAAGAGGAGGCAATTGCATATAATCGCCAAAATATTCGCGCAAATAAGTATCATAATTACATGGGATATTAAACATCTCTCCTTCAAACTCGTGACGTTTCAAAGGGAAAAGAACATCTTTGGATAAAAGCTTATACTCATTTATTTCCATGGCCCAAGCCAAGCTATCGGCTTCCTCCATTGTTTCAGCATGGAAAAAGTCATTGAGCCAATTATAAAGAGGAATATGTGAATATCTAATAAAACGTTTCATCAAATACCCCACTGTACGTTGCAAAAAAGCTCCATGTCTTACTACTGAATAATTGGTATCGTGAAGAAATAATTTCAGATGCGATTGCCACCATGAATGTTTTACATAATCAAAAGGGAAAATATCTAAAAATATACCTTTATGACATTTCAATCGTTCATACATTGGCTCATGAAAAGTACTGTATTTATCACGTAATTTCGCAAAAAACATGGGATAATCAGAATCTGTTTCTCTGGTTTGCAGGTAGATATCATCGCGTAATTCAGTTTTTGCAACTTCTAAAAAACGATAATAATCATTACGCAACATCGCTACATCAATATCATCGTCCCAAGGAATAAATCCACCATGACGAATAGCTCCTAACAAAGTTCCTCCATCAAGCCAATAAGGAATATCATATTTTGTACAAATGCGATCTAACTCTCTAAGTAATTTAAGCATAATAAGTCTGGCTTGCTCATTCACATTCTTACCTTTTCACGGTCATCTTTCAGCATTATCTTAATATTTTAAATTTTCTAATGTAATATGCTCTTGCCACTAATAATGAAATATTAGTTATAAGCTGTATAATCAAAATTGATAAAAGATTGGTATGCAAGTTGAAAATAAATACAAATAACATGCATGCAACGTAAACCCCCAAAGAGCACCACATGGTTATGTTAAATGCTTTAAAATAGCCAGCTGCAACCAAGATGGGACTACCTTGCAAATAAATGATAGAATTGGTAACTATCAGCGGAGAAAGAATATATACTATTTCAACAGAGGGTTCCATCAACCTTTGCCCAAAAGTTCAACTCCCAAGGTGCCAGCAGCACACACAGCCCCCATATCAGTATAGCAACCCAAAAAGATATTGCCATAACCTTACGCATTAATCGAAAATTACGTTCAGATGCCACTTTAGGATAGAGAACTTGATTAAGAATCATTATAGGAAAAGAACCTAAACGAACTATCTTATTAGCTAAGTCATAATATGCCACTTCCTGCATACCAATAAAATTGCCAAGCAAAATAGCATTGCTTCGTTCTATTATCATATCAGCAATACGTGAATAAAAAATGGAAGTAGAGCGTTTGAAACGATACACCACATTGCGCATTTTTACCCCTATCAGCCTAACCTTATATTTCTCAAACATCACATACAATCCATAAGCAGTGCCAAACAAGCTACCAAGACTGAACAAAATAGGATAATACAGATAGTCGGCTTTCGAATGAATGAACACAACCATCAATATCACAAAAACAAGTTTACAAATCAACTGAAAATAGGTAACATACTTCAGTTCTTGTATTCCTTGAAAAAACCAACCCGGGAATAATACAGAAGCTATGCAATGTCCTGAAAAAAGGATATAAAGCATTTTCATCTTTACATCAAATAACATTAATGCTCCCACTAATAGCGACAGCAAAAACATACAAAATATAAAGCGAATGTAAAGCACCGATGATACAATCTCATTCAATCTGTGCTTGACATGTTGATATTGGGCTACATCTTTCACCGCAGAGATATCAAATCCCCATGCAGCCACCATTCAATATATGTAATTACCGTAAACGAAAATACAATGTAGCCATATAATTCATCACCCAGTTTACTAATAATATAAGGATAAGTAATTAATGGTAAAAACAAAGCTAATACATTAAGTATAGAAACAAAAAAATAGTTCTTTACCAAGATTTTATTTGATAATATTTTATCTATTATTACCCGTTTCAACTTTACCTATTTAAGATATTCAACATTCATTATTTATTAATAGAGCCCTCATTTCTTCCCTACTTTTAATACAATCAAATCCCCAATATTTGGAGGCAAGAAGTCGTTTATCCACTTGTGCTTGTGATGAATCTTTTTCAAAAGTTTCCCATAAATCACGCCATAAAGGATTCACTTCTTCCAAGGTTTGTACAGGATTAATTACAAGATGAGGTTTGCCGAGATATACGCAATATCCTGTATGAGTACCAATACTATTTGAACAAGTATAATCAGATAATAAGATAATCGTTTTCAGACGATTCAAGAAGTTTATATCCAACTGATGACCAGCAGTGGTCACTTTAAATCCAGCTTTATTATATAAATCACCAAAACCGTTTTTATTTTCATCTAAATAATACATATTCACAATTACAGTATCAAATCCAAGCTTCTCTTTAAGTTCTAGCAATTCATCAATCATACAATGTATTTCATATTCTAAGCCACCCTCACAGCATGTATGTGTAGGAAAGAAAAGAAGAGTTTTGCCTAATTCCTTTTTCAAGGAATTCATCTCTTCACTATTCAACATACATTCAGCATAATGTATGTAAGGGCCAATAGCAATCACGGGTTTATGTAAACTTCCAAGCCCCTTCACTCGTATGTTGCTGAAAGTCATGATACGTTTGGTCGTTTTACACCACGCGGCCATAGGCACATAATCATCTACATAAAGTCCATGTTCTATTGACCATCCAAACTTATTTACACCAGAGTATTGTTTCAAAGCATAAGCCTGACCATAAAAATTAGAATCCTTAATAGCCTCTATTGGATAATAAGGTATAGGTTTTACTAATTCCTTATAATCAAACATGCTCAATGCCTGACGACGGTTAATCTCTTTCCAAAACCGTTTCTTGTTTCTCAGGCGATAATAAGTGTTATAGAGTGACAATAAAAGGAATGATTCTTTAAGCACTCGTGAAAAGTAAGAACGAAACATTTTGCAAAATCCTTCAATTAGGTTACATTGAAAAAATCGTAGTAAAAGGTATATAATTAGCTGATTCCTTTGACACTTCTTTGTTGAACATTAAAATTCCATACAAAAGAATAACAGCTAAACACAAAAAACGCCATTTATTAACATACATCAGATTTAAAACAGATGGGAGAATAAAAATATTTGCTACATAACATGTGCTTGCTATACGTTCTGAAATAGCACCAAAAGAATTGAATAATAAAAAAAGTAATACCTATAAATAAGATATTATAGAGAAATATACTTTTGTCTATAAGTAGAAAATAAGAAACACAAAAAAGAGTGAGATTAAAGAACATTCCTATCGTAACCCCTGTCTCATTCAAAACTCCTGAATGTCCCCCATTTAAATAAAAAAACAATCTATTGTCAGTACCTATTATAGAAGAAAGCAACGTATCAAATAGAGAAAGGAGCCAATCGGATGAGCAGATATAATAAAAGAAAACACCAAAACACCTGCATATATATAGATGGGATATTTTCTTAAATGGATAAACAATAATGATAAGAAGCAAAGACTTAACGCATGAAACATGGCACCACAAACAAGAGAAATAAATGCTCTTTTCTTTTTACCGACAAACCACCAGGAATACCCTTTCCAAACAAAGCTCACCATCACCCCATGACGAATCAAGTTAAAATGGAAAGATAAAAAGAATAGAAATACATATAATACGACTGACAAAGGTATATTATCTGAAAAAAAAGCAATGGCTCTTTTTAGATTACAAACTATTATCAAAAAAAGAATAAATGAAAGGAGTTCAAATGGAGCACCAATAGAACGCAACAAGGAGGATAACAGCACATAACCAGGTTCCACAAAAAAATCTTCACTCGTCAATTCAAACAAAGAATGAATTCGATAATAATAATCCGTATATTCCAAGTAATCAGTTCCTACGTCATACCTAAATACTACCATTACGAAAAGTGCAAGAATATATATGAAAATAATATAAAACCCCGTTCTCTTCAATCTGCTATCCTGACTCAGAAATGTTCCTATAACACCTATCCACAATAAAAAATAATAAATCCCCATTTACTTGATTACAAATTAACTGCCCTAACTTGTCAATAACAATACTACAACTTGTACACGTTCTTCCCCAATATGTATATTTCCTGAACCTCTGCCATCATAAGGTTCTCTTCCTTCGACACCTTACTAAAGTAATAACCATCCGTTAAGATTGCGACTACAAAGTCTTTTATTTCATAACGTAAACCTTCACCTACATATGGATAAAAATACTTCTTATTATAATTTTGGTCTTCATAACGAACCTCAAAGTAATCAGTCTTCCACCATGGAGCTGGTACATACACATACCCCTTGGTTCCTGCAATAGTCAAAGAACCTTCTGTCTTAACGCCCAAGCCTACTTGAAATGAAGCAACGGCATGATCATAACGAAAAACAGCCTTAGTGAACATATCCACATCATTCTTCATCTTGGAATAAAAATTAATGTTTCGGAACTTTGTTCCCAAAAACTTAAAGATAGGCAACAGAGGAAAACAAGCATTTTCACTCATACTACCGCCAAAGTATTTGCTGTCAAGCTTTGCTGAATTTTCGTCTGTAAGAGTGGTCACAGAAGCATTTACCTCAACGATCTCACCAATCACACCGGAGTTGAGCAGAGAGAATAAGTGCCCGAAAGCAGGACAATAAGCAGTTTTGAGTGCGATCTGAAGCAATAACCCTTTTTTCTCTGCAATCGAGTAGAGTTCTTCTGCCTGCTTCTTACTAAATACAAATGGAGTTTCACAAAGAACAGACTTTCCCGCGTTCAAAGCAGACTTTGCATATTCATAATGAGTATAGTGTGGAGATGCAATATAAACGGCATCGCAATTTTCATACAACTCTTCTAAATCACGAGCAACTATAGGAATCAAGAATTTTTCACAGAACGAAACACATTCTTCTTGATTAGGATTGTATGCAACAGAAACGGACGCACTATTCACATTTTTCGGCTCTGGAACAAAACGTGAAGCAATACTGCCAGTACCAATAATGCCAATATTAACAATAGGACGCTTCTGGCGAAGCAAAGTAGATGAGACACCCTGAGTGCGAGGAAGGTAAATGACTTTACAGAACTCATTGAGATAGTCAAAATAGCCTTCCCAATCTGAACCGATTGCAAAAACATCCACTCCATATTTCTGTATATCATCAATCTTCTGCCCACGATATTCTTCTATCACAATTGATCTGCAAGACCAGTGGATTTAACCGCTTCAATACGTTCCATCACGTTATTGCACGTGTTCATCTTGCCTCTCTCCAAGTCGAAATTATCTGTGGTAACACCCACAATGAGGTAATCACCTAAAGCTTTCGCACGTTTTAAGAGGTTATAATGCCCCTGATGAAACAAATCGTATGTTCCTAATAACTTTCTTCATAACCTTAGATAAATCGCTTTTCTCTTAAATCAATAAATGCAGCAATCAGTTTGTCGTAATCCTATATAGTCCTTGAAACGTTCATCCTTCAACATGGCCTCATAAATCACTCGCGTACTATCGGAATAATGACGTCCACCATAACATACAAAAAGCATGAGTTACCGTCTGGCTTCAAGAACAACTTGTACAAATTTACCAAACCTGACATTACGTAATAGTAGACGTAATAAAGTAATTTACTTCTTTTTATCTTTGTTGTGATATCCATATTTATTACATTTTTCATTTGAACAATCGGAGATATAGAACTGTAATTATTTTATTACGCGTATCCTTATACCACTTATGAAAAATATTATAGGAACTTTATGCTTCATACAAAAGGACTGGAGGAACTTGACATGAGGTAAAGCCTTGGTCTGGTACTGAAAATAAAAACTTGCTAAATCTTCGCTGCTATACATATCTTGCTAATTTTAATTTACAACGAAGGCTAACATTTCATTTTGAACTTTTTAAAGTGCTTACATAGCTGTGTATATCATAAAACTATAAGTTAAAGATTATACAGAAAATTAACAACAATCTATTATCTGCCATTAGTTTACAAATTATTGCACAAAAACAAACACTTGAGGTTTAATTATCTGATTGATAATTAAATCTGCTACATTTTCAATATCCACAAACTTTACCGACTTAGGCAAATCAACATTAAACGACTTCTTTACCTTAGCTACAAGTTCATCAGTATAGACGAGAGTAGCGTCAGTTATATTCTCTACTCCATCACAATAAATTGACTCACGGTTAGCTTTACGCATCTGGTCTATAGTCCATACAGACTCATCAAACTTGGCAGTAGCAGTTACTCCATCAATAATTATAGGATAACCACCAATTTCACCATTTACCCCAGGAGTATGTATTTTGACTTGTTTTTCCTCTCGAAGAGCAGTAAGCACAGAGAATATGATATCAAAATTACTGGAAGCATTCATCATATTGCGCTTCTGATCTACAGGCATTGCTATAGAACAGGATTTAAGAAGTTCTTCCTTATTAAAATCCATATCCTTGCCTTGAAACTTTATATCAAGCAAGATGTCCTGACCTTCTGCATGACCTTCCTTAGAAATGACAACATCATGAAAATGTGATACCGCAATAGTTACATCAATGTCATTAAAATTCTTTATACCATATTTCTCTGCAATATAGAATTTTATACGAGGCACAAGATGATTCAAATTACCACTACCAAAGTCAAAATAAGCCTTACCCGCAGACTTTAGCCAAGGAATAACAGCATCGGAATATGAAGTATTGATTGAGATTGCCTCACAGTTGGCCTTATCGTATGCCTCCATTATATTCTTTGCATATCGAATAGAAAGCGGAGTCCAAATGCCGTATGCACGAAGATTACTCCATGAGATGCTACCATACTTCAAACCAGAGTAAACTCGACTACTATTTACTATGAAGTCAGGCTTTTCTGCTTCAAGTACAGCTGCAATGCTGTTCACATCGTTAAGGTCGCAGTTATCAACCACCTTAATCTCGCTACGGCACTGGTGACGAATGGTTGAAGCAGTACGAATAATATTTATATCCATCTGCATCTTTTCGGCATTACGTCCTACCACAACAAGACGAAGTTGTGAATCACCTAGTGATACAAGATAATCCAACAAGTAGCATCCAACGCTACCCAAACCAATAATCATAATAGTTATTGGCTGACTATTTTCAACCTTCCCTTTGAGAAGGGAAAGTTTTCTGTTCAGTATTTCCATTTTAATAAAGTAGAAAACGGGTTTGTAATAAATTTAGAATCAACAAATCGTAATAGAACTGTTGTAAGGACTAATATGCAAACACAGAGAAACAAGGCCTGGTAAAAATTAACTTGCAAATAGGTTGATAATATGTGTGCAAACATGCCTTGTATTACATAATATGCTAAAGTCTTTGATCCATAAGCACTATCGACTTGGGGAGGTTCACAAACATTAAAACAGCGAATGTAGTAATAATTGATCCAATATAAACCAATACTTTCAAAACAAGAAGCATTCCTATATTTTGATTGTACAAATTTGACATGTGCCACACATTGGCATTATTAAACTCTAATACATGTAGTATACGGCCACTATAGATGAGACAAAAAGCAAAACATACTAAAGAGGCTATAGCCAAAACAAGCTTTATGCATTTTGAAACATCAGGAATAATAGGCAGGCCTTTTACTCTTCTCAAGAAACCCATCATAAAGAATGGTAGAAACATACACGACCGTTGGAACGATAACAGGTTACCAAATTGTTTCAACGGAAGCATGTATGCAAATACGGCCAACAAGCAACTGAATATCAATAACTGCCCCCCGCACCCATTATATTGTACGACAATTTTGCCAACTAGCTTATTGATAATCAACAGAAAAATAATATACCAAGTTATTAGGCTGATTAAATACCAGCCTGAGTTCTCCGGATTTAGTAAAGGGATGATACTTCCATAATAAAAACATTGAGGAATCATCACAACCAAAAATGTTTCCAAAAGCATAAAACCTTTACTAATCAGTTTTTCTTTATCCTTAACATTTGCATAATAACCACTGATAAAGACGAATAATGGCATATGAAAAATGTAGATTATAGAATAGAGCTTATTGGCAATAGGATTGCTTAAAGCAGGTTCTATTACATGACCGAATGTAACCAATACAATGAGCAACCACTTTATTCCATCTATTCTGTAATCTCTTTCTAATACAGCCATATTCATTTTTACATCAATTTTCTTACAATATCATAATCTGCAACAGTATTGCAGTTGAACCAGTCAGTGAAAGTCACTACATCATACTCTTCACTATTCATATCACTAAAGTAAGCCTGAATTATTTCAAGATTAGTACCTTGAAGTTGTTCTTTTGTAAGCGAATCAACAGTCTTCAAAAGCCTCTCAGATGAAGAAAATTTCCACATCTGACCACTGTTGAAGATTGCCTTGAATGGCTCTGATACAGTCAATGTCTGATGGTTCGTATCATATAAATACCTTGGTTTGCCATCAACGTTAATGTATAACGCAACTGCCTTATTCGAGTAGATTGGTTCTCGGTTAATGGTAATCACACTCTTTGGCGAATTATACACTTGCCTGAAATCTGTAGCCATAAAGAACAAGTCGCCTTCTACGAAAGTCACATCACCTGCCTCCTTTATTGCCTCTATACCTTTGTATAAACTGTAGCCGGAGCCATAGTCTTTGAAATGCTCGTTGTAAACAAGTTCTATTTTTTTGCCATAACCAGAGAGTTCGTTCTTTACAAATCTTCCCAACTTCTCATAAAGGTAGCCCCCCACAAGGATATATTTATCGTACTCACCACAATTCTTCAGCAATTGAGCAAGAAGAGCGTATTGAGGTTCATCGGTATAATACAAGCATTTGAGGGTTTCTTCCTTAGTGTCGCGATTAAAACGCGTAGCCGTTCCAGCAACAGTTATAATCAAATATTTCATTTCTTGATACTATTTACACACATCGTGAGGCCTTCATCGAGAGTGATGATAGGTTTCCAGCTAGTACGGGTACGAATCTTGTCCGTATTGAGCAATCGACGCTCAGGATCAGACTTTCGGTAACCTTCGAAACGGATATCCACATCGTTGATGCCCATTTTTATTGCAATCGTCTTGACTAGATCAATAATGGCAATTTCCTCTTCAGTAGCCACATTATAAACAGTACCATCAAGAGCATCCTCAGAAGCGATGAGCTCCATAACGGCACGACAGCTATCAATATTATGAAGGAAGGTACGTTTGTTCACCTTCGAGTTTTCAAGAAGGGTTACGGTATGGCTTTCAAGCAGATTATCAATGATATGAGGGATAATGTGCTCTGCAAAACGCTCGTGCCTGCTATATACATTAGCAAAGCGAATAGAACAACCTTTAATTCGTCCCTTGCCAACAGCATCTTTCATAAAGAATTCAGTCATCAACTTGCCGCAAGCATAACTTGTACGTTGGCTATGTTCCGCTGTTGACATTGCCAAATAATCAGATTCTTTCACACCGCCATTCTCATTCCAAGACTGCATTGAGTAAACCTCCGAAGTTGAACAATTAATGTAAGTATCAGCCCTCATAGAAATGGCACGCTCCAAGAAATCCTTCATAGCAAGGACGTTAGTCTGAAAAGTACTCTCTACCTCATAGAAATGCTTTGTATGGACAACAGCAGCACAATTGATAAACACCAGACGGCCATCGCACTCAATTTTGAGTTCTTTCGCCTTATCGCATACTTCATCCATCTGAGCGACTTTGTTAATGTCGTAATTATAGAAGATGAACGAGGGATTGTCAATAATGTCTTTAACGGTATCAATAGAACTTGCAAAGAAGTTGTCGAAACCGATTACCGTATGACCCTGAGAAACAAACTGACGAGACAGTTCACTACCCGTCATGCCAGTAACACCACTTATTACATATAAGTTCTTCATTTATATTCCAAATTTTAATCGTTCGCTGTAAAAAGTATCTATCTCTTTGGGGAAAAGAGATTGTTCAGCTTCAATATCGTAAGGAACTGCATTGAAATGGGTTTCCCCCGTTTCAAAATTGATATACACATATTGTGCATATGGATTCTGATTGCGAGGTTGTCCAACTGAACCTGGGTTGATAAAAGTCGTACGTTTCTGATTGCGCATGATTGGATTGTCAACTTTGAAGAATACATCTATCTTAAAAGGTTGATGAATGTGACCGCTCAATACGTAGTCAAAATCCTGATACTTTTCATCTTCCACTTTTGCTGGAGTCAGTTTTCCCCAATAGGGATCATCAATAGTTCCATGTAAAAGAAGTACTTTCTTACCACCAATTTCCAACTCTTGCATTGGCTCTTGCATCACATTGCTTATATATCAATAGATGTCTGAGTGAGATGGTTTCTTGTGTATTTGGACATCACACGAGCTCTTTCTGAAGAGAAACATGAGAGTTCCCCATCAATCAAAGCCTTCTCGTGATTGCCCTTCAAATTGGCAAGTAATGGAATATTAACAGTTTGTATACGTTCAATAATTTCATTTGAACGCATACCATAGTCGATAAAGTCACCTAGACTAATCATGGCATCTGGCTGATAGTGTTTCTCAATATCAGCTAGAACCGCTCAAAAGCAGAAAGATTGGCATGTATATCAGCAAACAGAATTACTTTCATACTTTACTTGTTAAGAAATTCCATAAAAGCCTCTTTGTTCTGAATAGGAGTTGTAGTTGGACGACCAAGGTCCTTGCGGTTTCCCTTTTTTACGCAAATCTGAAGGAAAACAGGACCTTCTGCGTTCTTGAATTCTGCAAGTTTTGCTTCAAGTGCCTCCATAGTTTCTACACTATAAGCAGCCTTGTAGCCTACAGCTTGAGCAATTGCACAAAAATCAATCTTGAGACCAACAGTAGCTGACCACCAACAGAATCGTGTGCGCCATTGTTGAACACAATGTGCACATAATTCTTGCATTTCATGCTGCTGTAATAGCCATATTACCCATGTGCATGATGCTGGCTCCATCACCATCAAAACAATATACTCGACGCTCAGGCTTTTGGAGAGCTATGCCGAGAGCTATCTGGGAAGCATGGCCCATCGCCCCTACAGTAAGGAAATCACGTTCATGACCTTGGCTCCAAGCAGTACGTGCCTCAAAGAGCTCGCGAGAAATCATACCAGTAGTTGATACGATACAAGCATTATCTTCAATGTTTGAAGCCACCTTCTGAATCGTCTCTTCGCGAGACATTGCCAGTTCGTTTACCTCAACGCTCTGAAGCTTATAGGTATCGAAAGTATCCTTCTCTATCACAAGGGCATAGCACTCGTTGGTTGCCTTCATGAAGTCGACAGCTATTTTTATCTGCTTTGCAGCTCCCTCTTCATCCTTTGGCAGAATAGCATAGTTGATACCCATGGTATTAAGCAAACCGATTGTCACCTTACCTTGCTTCACATGCTGAGGTTCATCGTGAACTCCAGGGCGCCCTCTCCAACCGATAACGAGGAGCACAGGAATGTTATAAACGTCCTTGTCGGTAAGAGAGGCAAACGGATTAATGATATTGCCTTCACCAGAGTTCTGCATATAAACTACAGGCACCTTACCTGTTGCCAAATGATAACCTACAGCAATACCCATGGCCCCTCCTTCGTTAGCAGCAATAATATTCTGCTCAGCAGGAAGGTGGTCGGTAATATATGCACAAATGTTCTTGAGCAACGAATCAGGAACACCAGCATAAAAGTCTATGCCTTGTTCCTTGAGTATATTTACAAAAAATTCGGGTCTTACCATTTGTAAAATAGTTTAAGGGGTAAGAAATTAATGTTTACTTCTTCTTTGTGCCTGGAATAAGATTAAGAATCTGTTTGATAGGCATACAGTACTGCTCAGATGCTTCAAGCGAACGGCTAGTATAGAGGATGGTTTCTGCACATTTAACCATTGCAGGATAAGCAGAACGAAGCATGTGATTAGCATAAATCACTACATTAATACCCCATTCAGCAAGTACCTCTTCTGTGAACTGGTTATAAGTAGTAGGCACAACGATGATAGGAGTATGAGCATTCTTCTCGCGAAAGCGCAAGCAAAACTCCTTGATGTCCTCTCCAGACTTCTCTTTGGAGTGGATCATTATACCGTCAGTACCTGCCTCTACGTAAGCATGACAACGCTCCAAAGCATCATCTACAGTCTTACCAGCAATGAGAGACTCACAACGGCTGACAATCATGAAGTCACGAGTAATTTGCGCTTCCTTACCTGCACGAATTTTAGCCTGAAAACCTTCGATTGTATCCTGAGTCTGTACAGCATCAGTACCAAAAAGTGAATTCTGTTTTAAACCTACCTTATCTTCAATTATAACGCAAGAGATTCCCAAGCGCTCAAGGGTGCGAACGGTAAAACCGAAGTGTTCAATCTTGCCACCAGTATCGCCATCGAAGATAACAGGTTTTGTGGTTACTTCAAGGGTATCATTGAGGTCATGGAGACGGGTAGTCAAATCGACAGCCTCAATATCAGGCTTACCCTTAGAGGTAGAGTCGGTAAGGGAGGAAGCCCACATGCCATCGAATTCACGCTCCTGACCATTCACCTCTACCTTAGTATGTTCTGCTATGAGGCCAGTAAGACCATTGTGACTTTCAAGAATACGTACAATCGGTTTAGCTGCAATAAGGCGACGGAGAGAAGAAAGACGCATCTGAGGAGTTACACCAAGAGCATCAATCTCTTGTTTGATACCAGAAGCAGAGATGTTTTGGGTGTAAGGAATCTCGATAACCTCACCACCCAACTTTTCCATTACCTTGAATACCTCATCACGGATATACTTGTCAGGACCAACCTGCCAATCGTCACCATGAATGATGTAATCAGGCTTGTACTTAAGGAGATTAGAGACATAGCTCCAATCATCCTGAGGGACCACCCTTGATACGTTCCTGATGCTCTCAACAACGTTCTTTCTTTGCTCCCAAGTGAGATAAGGAAGTCTACGGTGGTTAGCAATCGCCTTATCAGTGAACAAACCGATTATCACATCGCCATACTCAGTAGCTTTGTTAATGATGTTAATGTAACCCGGATGCATGATATCGCCTATCATACCAAGATAAACTGTCTTTGCCATTATTATTTAACATTTTTCAAATTATTATAAAGAGCATCTATAGTCAATCACCTCAATTCCTCCTGCTTGAGAATAAGTGTGCAACAAAATCGGCTTTCTACCATCACTCAGGACTATACTCTGACCAGTGAGTTCTGCTACCTTTTTATCTTTAATAAAATCAAAATTCTTACTTGTCTTATACACAAAGATCGACTCTCCATATGCACGACTGCATTTTTGTGCCACTCGATAAATTTCTCCATCTACAGAGAATAACGAACCTGCGGGACGATTAATCTTCTTTTTGTCGCGATACTCGTCAACCCTAATTATCTTCATCGTATTCATGTCAAGAATAAACTTCTCAACATAATACTTAACTGTAAAGCTATTTGTTCCAACCTGACGATAAGTCAAAAGAGTGGAAGATTATTCTTAACAAGCTTATCACGAAAATACTTAGCCAATTCTGCACAACGCGCAATCTCCACCTCCGCACCACCTGCAGACTCAATTTCTTTTAAACGGACATTAATTTGACGAAGGATACCAACAGCAGGAGTACAAGGAGTCTGCCCTCTCTCCATATTTTTAAGAGCAAGCTTCAAATCAAGATACTGACAGCAACATTGGACCTTTTCTATACGTTTAATAGCCGAAGGAGCAAGAAGCATAACTGCAATACCCGGAGCGCAAGCAAGAGCCTTCTGACTTCCAGTAATCATCACCCCTACATCCATTGCCACCATATCAAATGAATCGCAAAGGAAGGTAGAGATTATATCAACAATCAAGAAACAATTATTACGTTTGCAAAAATCAGAAACAAGATTGATATCGTAATGTACCCCCGTAAAAGTTTCGTGCTTCTGCATAAGGAAAGTAGTGTAACCCTTGCTCTCATATTCAGCAAGATGTTCAGGCTTCAAAGCTCTACCATACTTAAGCTTAATTTCCGTAAAAGGAATTTTATGAAGGGTAAGCAATTCCACAAAACGCTCACCAAAGCTACCACCATTGATTACAAGAGCCTTATCCTGTGGCGTAAGGCAATTTATGATGGCAGCCTCCATACCACCAGAGCCAGAACATGTCATGAAAACAACCTTACTATCTTTAGTCGCATTAGCAAATTTCTTAACAAGGCGCTCATTCTCAAGCATCATTCTGAAAACTCTGCTGTTCTAAATATGGTACCTGTTCGGCACCTATGACCCGTACAGCATCAGAAGATTGCACCGGACCTACTGTAAAATTAATCATTTATATAGATTCCTTTAATTATCAGTAATAATCAACCAATCCAATCACCACTCCCCCTTCTTCCTAACCTCCAGCCATTTTTCCACCCATTCCCCAGCCAATTTCCTGATTTCGTCATCATCCAGTTCCTCCAGTTCATCGATATAGTATCGCAGAAGAGTTTCGTATGTACTAAGTGAGGCGTTACACCCTTTTTTTAAGTCTATGTACGTGGATGGAGAAATATGCAAATCCTTGCAAAGAGTTTCAATAGTGACTCCACTCTGTTTTCTCGTTCGCTCGATAAAAAAGCCCAATGAAGGGTGAATAAAATTTTTGCCCATTTAGATAAATTTTAAGTAATTAGATAGAATACTATGTTATATATTGTTATTATTTACTTTGTTCCTTTAAAATCTTTCTTACATGTGGGAAAGATTCAACGAAAGAGAATGAATACCTTTGAGCCAACTATTTAAACGTATAATATGCCAAAATCTTTTAAAATGTCGCTTTTCATGCCACCCATCTCACCGATGAAGGACGGAGCGACCGGGAAAATCGTGAAAAGCGCCACGCTTACCCCCCTGCGTACTTTAGAACTGAACGAAGTTTACCAACTCATCACAGCCAACAAACGGCTGATCACCCTAACACAAGCCATCCGCGAAGCTGCCCTACAAGGCGATGATAACAACTGCCGGATGCTGAAACAGCAAACCTTACCCTACGTCACCCCCTGCGGCGTATTCACCCGACGACGGAGCGACTGCCTAAAGCTACCCTCCGGACTGGTGGTGGTGGACGTAGACCATCTCGACTCGCCTGACGAAGCCGGACGCCTGAAGCAACTACTGTTCAAAGACCCTTACCTCGCACCGGTACTGGTGTTCATCAGCCCTACCGGACGAGGTGTAAAGGCTTTTGTACCCTGCCCTATCGGAAAAGACAGCACGGAGGCGGTGCGCTGGGCCATGAACTACGTCCACTGCATGTATGACGCCGAAAACACACAACCCGGAAAAGGAGTGGACACTTCGGGGAAAGACCTCGTACGCGCCTGTTTCCTCTGCCATGACCCGAAAGCACTGCTCAGAAAAGTTGTGAACTTCGAATTATGAGTCATTGCAAATCACCGACTACAAATTACTAATTATAAATTACCAAATCCGATGGAACCACTATCTTCATTGCACCTTCTGGCCGAAGCAGTCAGAAATGCAGGAGCAGACATTGCTCCAACCTATCAAGAATATATACAACTGGCATTTGCCATTGCCACCGACTGCGGAGAAGCAGGACGGCATGATTTTTTAAGTCTGTGCAGCCTGTCGTCCAAGTACGACCGACGGGCAGCCGACAAGCTCTTCAGCAATGCCTTGAAGACCGGCCGTAACGACGTGCATCTGGGAACTGCCTTTCATCTGGCCGAGTTTTGCGGCGTGAAGATTCAGCATGAAGCCGCACCCGCCATTGGTACACTTGGTACACAAAGTTCACCCCTCTCTTCTACCTCACACACACGCGCACGCGAGGAAGAGTCCGCATCGGGCATTGAACCACTGTCTCCATTACCCACTTTCGACGAACACCTCCACTGGCCTTATCCCTGAATCACATCATGAGCTGCGGAACCTCCCCCGCCCAATACGATGTACTGCTACTGGGTGCCATCACCGTATTGGGTGCCAGTATGGGAAAACACGTCCGATGTTCCTACGGAGGAAAAATGATGTCCCCCTGCCTGCAAACCTTTGTAGTAGCCCTACCTGCATCCGGCAAAGGAGTGCTCTCCTTGGTACGCCTGCTTGCCGAGCCCATTCACGATGAAATACGTGGCAGGTAGACGAAAGCATGGCATGTTACCGCCGCGAAAAAGCAAAATACGACACACTGGGCAAGGAACGTGGAAAAACGGAGACTCCCGTAATGCCTCTCAACAAGATGTTCCTCATCTCGGGCAACAACACCGGAACCGGCATCCTGCAAAACCTGATGGACTCCGACGGTACCGGACTGATATGCGAAAGCGAAGCCGACACCATCTCCACCGCCATCGGTTCGGAATACGGACACTGGAGCGACACCATGCGCAAAGCCTTCGACCACGACCGACTGTCCTACAACCGGCGCACCGACCACGAATACCGAGAGGTAAAGAAAACTTATCTTTCCGTACTTCTGTCAGGCACCCCCTCACAAGTGAAACCACTGATTCCCACTGCTGAGAACGGGCTCTTTTCTCGCCAGGTATTCTACTACATGCCTGCCATACATCATTGGCAAAACCAGTTCGACCGCAATGACAGCGATCTTGAAGATACCTTCAAGGCTCTGGGCATGGAATGGAAGGACAAACTGAAAACCATTGTCATGAACGGAATATTCACCCTTCACCTTACGGACGGACAGAAAGATGAATTCAACCGGCTCTTCTCCCGGCTTTTCGTACGCTCCGGACTAGCCAACGGAAACGAGATGTCAAGCAGCGTGGCACGTCTGGCCATCAACATCTGCCGCATCATGGAAGTGGTGGCCATGCTCCGCGCAATGGAACAAGGGGAAATCACCGCTTCGCCTTACGTGTCACCCGACCCTCACACAGCCACAGACAATCTGAAAGACCACATTGTCAGCCGATGGGATCTCCTCATTGCTTCCGATGACTTCATGCCGTACTCTCACTGGCCGAAAGCCTTTACCGGCATACCACCCATATCCTCTCCTTCCTGCCCAACACCGAAGTGACAAGCCGCGGCAATGCCGACCGGGATGCGCTGGTAGACAGCATGGAAGAAGAATTCACACGGGCCTCTTTCCTGCAGAAAGCCCGGAGAGATGGGCATCAAACGGAAACC
>ENA-OQCK01000250-OQCK01000250.1-human-gut-metagenome-genome-assembly--contig:-NODE-250-length-32038-cov-2.836295_pt1 | contig 32038 bp, 37 predicted proteins | sample MGYA00242498_ERZ504578 | MGnify/ENA primary metagenome ERZ504578 (study PRJEB26092, sample SAMD00036229) | human gut metagenome | host: Homo sapiens | study: EMG produced TPA metagenomics assembly of...
CTTTTCACAAATTACAGGTTGGAATGCAAAAGTTGGTATGAACTTCAGTAATTACACAGGTGATCTTGATATGAATGCTAAGGTTGGTTTCAAGCTTGGCGGAGGTTTTGAATATGCCTTTGATGATACCTGGTCATTGCAACCTTCTTTGTTTTTGACCGGTAAAGGTGCTAAGAAAGATGCGCTTACTGTCAATGCTTATTATCTGGAACTGCCGATAATGGGAGCAGCTCGTTTCAATGTCGCTGATAATACCAATTTAGTAGTGAATGCAGGTCCTTATTTCGCATGCGGTATTGCAGGAAAAACGAAGATAGCCGGAGAAAGTGTGAAAACGTTTAGTGATGATGGTGTGGATTTTAAGCGTTTTGATGCAGGTCTCGGTGTTGGCGTAGCATTGGAATTTGGTAGAATCATAGCAGGTTTGGATGGACAATTCGGTTTGGTAGATGTACAGAAGTTGGGCAATCCGAAGAATATGAACTTTTCTATTGTTGTAGGATATAAGTTCTAAAACAGAATATTGGCAAATAAAGAAAGCCGCTATGAAGATAATTTGTAGCGGCTTTTTTCGTATCTACGCTTTATCCGGATAATATCAACTCCTCTTTTAATCGGCTAACTTCTTTAATTTCTTGAAGTGCTCAATCACAGCCAAATAGTCTTGGTCGAACATGCATCAAACCTGTTCCAAAGATCGCCTAATATTACTGCTCCTCCAAATCCGAAATCTTTGATTTCCAGTAAATTGTCTGCATTTATACCACCTAATGCCATAACTTTCGAGTCAATAATCTTAGTCCTTTGTGCATCGCGTAGTTCTTCGGCAGTATATGTGGAGTAGTAATTCACTTTAGAAATGCTGTCGTAGATAGGACTCATAAAAACATAATCATAAAAATGCTTTTTGTTTTTTACTTCCTCGACAGAGTGACAGGAACAACTGACATGTCCCGCATAATCATGCGGTTCTTTGGGATTACGTGCATTCAGATGAATCCCCATTAGATTAAATTCTTCTTTAAGATAAAAATGTTCGTGTGTCACGATGCGACGGTGATACTTTTCCGGAATAAGTGTCAGTAGTCTTTCTGAATACATAGCCGGAGTCTCCGGCTTTCTGAGATGTAGAATATCCAGACCCTCTTCGAAAAGAGCAGTAATAATCTTATCTTCTTCAACGAAGAAGGTAGGGGTGGTAACTACAATTAGTTTCATTTCTTTCTGCTAAATTGAATTGTTTAGCAAAGTTAATAATTAACTATGTCAGAAACCAACGTTTATAGTGAAAATTTGTTAGATTGCAATGTCCGCAGGTCAATCGTCCATAGTTTACCGGCTAAAATATCACCGAATCCACAAATTATTTTCAGTACCTCCGTTGCTTCAATGCTTCCTACGACGGCGGGAGTGACTCCTATTACTCCTTTAGGGGGAGGTGGCATTCGCTTCATTTCCTCTTCATTGGGATAGAGGTCACGATAGCTCTTTTTCATCTCTCCGTAATTAAATACCGAAACCTGACCTTCAAAACCACAGATGGCACCATATACGTACGGTTTCCTTTGTTCAATGCAGATATCGTTAATCAGATAGCGTGTGGCGAAATTATCGCATCCGTCTACTACGATATCATATTTGCGGATGATATTGCCGGCATTTTCCTCTGTCAGCCGGGTGGAATAGGGCAGGATACTGATTCCGCTGTTTAGTGCGGAAGTCTTTCTGCGGCACATACAGCTTTCGGTTTATCCAGTTCGTTCTCGGAATAGAGCACTTGCCGTTGCAAGTTGCTGATACTTACCCGGTCGTCGTCTACCAGTCCGATGCAGCCTACGCCTGCTCCTGCCAGATAGAGGGCAATGGGAGAGCCCAGCCCTCCCACACCCACGATTGAGTACTTTTGCTTTTTTCAGCTTAAGCTGACCTTCTTCTCCGATTTCGGGGAGTATCATTTGTCTGTCGTATCGCATCCGTTTTTATCTTTTAAAGTCAAAAGCCTGGTCCCAGTCTTTCCATACCGGTTCACGTCCCAGTTTTTTCAGGTCACGTTCTACTTCTACCGCTTTCCGTTCATCGCTCACATGAAACTGCTCCAGCGTTTGCGGATAACTATAATATCCGCCCGGTTCGGTTTTGCTTTCCGCACTCATGGTCGTCACACCCAGAGTTGCCATGTGGTTACGGATTTCCGCACTTTCACGGGTAGAGTAGGAGATATCTACATCGTGATCGAAGATTCGCATGGCAAACGTCAGTTGGGCAAGTTCCCGGTCGTTCATGATAACATTTGGTTGGAACCCTCCGTTTTCGGACGGACGCATACGTGGGAAGTTAACGCTATATTTTGTCTTCCAATAATGCTTTTGCAAGTAACGGAGATGATAGGCCAACATGGTTACATCCGTGCGCCATTCTTCCAGTCCGATTAAAACTCCCATACCGATTTTGTGTACTCCTGCCTGCCCCATACGGTCGAAACCGTTGACGCGCCATTCGAATTTGGATTTCATTCCTCTCGGGTGATAAATTTTGTAGTTCGCCTTGTTGTAAGTCTCCTGGAAGCAGATCACTCCGTTCAATCCGTGGTTCGTCAGTTCCTTGTATTCTTCTGTTTTAAGAGGCATTACTTCAATTTGCAGGTTGCTGAAGTAAGGCTTTGCCAGATCCAGTGCACGGGCAATGTAAGGGACACCTGCAGCAGCAGGATTTTCACCCGTAACAAGCAGAAGATTCTCGAAGGGTGCCAGTCGTTTGATAGCTTTGTATTCGTTGATGATTTCTTCCTCCGTCAGTATGGTCCTTTTCATCGGATTACTGATATGGAAACCGCAGTACACACAAGAATTGGTACATGAATTGGTGATGTAAAGCGGCACGAACATGGAGATTGTCTTGCCGAACCGTTCCATGGTATATTTCTGGCTGAGCCGTGCCATAACTTCCAGATAAGGAGTAGCGGCGGGCGAAATGAGTGCCATAAAATCATTGACGTCCAGATGCCCGGATTTGCCTAAAGCCGGCGTACATCGGCATTTGTCTTGGAATAGATGGCTTTTGTCGTCTCTTCCCAGGATATTTTTTCTAATTCGTCTGAGAACATATTGTTAGAGTTATTTCTTGTTTTTCTTTAAATCACGTGATAGTCTCATAGCACAGAAGTTCGGTCCGCACATGGTACAGTATTCTCCGTCGATATGATGTCCTGCACGGAAATAGGTCTGTGCCCGTTCCGGATCAAGTGACAGGTCGAACTGGTCCTTCCAGCGGAACTCATAGCGGGCTTTGCTTAGCGCATTGTCACGTACCTGTGCTCCCGGATGCCCTTTAGCCAGGTCGGCGGCATGTGCAGCTATTTTATAAGTAATGACCCCTACACGTACGTCCTCCTTGTCCGGCAGGGCGAGATGTTCCTTTGGAGTAACATAGCACAGCATAGCCGTTCCGAGCCAGCCGATTTGCGCTGCACCGATAGCGGAGGTGATATGGTCATATCCCGGAGCGATGTCCGTGACCAATGGGCCGAGCGTATAGAACGGCGCATCATGGCATTTTTCGATTTGGCGTTCCATATTTTCCTTGATCTTATGCATGGGCACGTGTCCGGGACCTTCGATAAAGGCTTGCACATTCTTGTCCCAGGCGCGGAGCACCAACTCGCCCATAGTGTCCAGCTCGGCGAACTGCGCTTCATCGTTGGCATCGTGGATAGAGCCCGGACGAAGTCCGTCACCCAAAGACACCGCAACGTCATATTGAGCCAGAATATCGCAGATATCGTCGAAGTGTTCATATAGGAAACTTTCGCGGTCATGCATCAGACACCATTTGCTCATAATACTTCCTCCACGGCTGACAATACCGCATAAACGTTTGTCGGCGAGGTGTACGTTATGGCGACGGATACCTGCATGAATCGTGAAGTAATCCACTCCTTGCTCGCATTGTTCGATGAGGGTGTCACGGTAGATTTCCCAATTCAGGTCTTCCACTACACCGTTCACCTTTTCAAGAGCCTGGTAGATAGGTACGGTGCCGACCGGCACAGGGCAGTTACGGATAATCCATTCACGTGTTTCGTGGATATTTTCTCCTGTCGAGAGATCCATTAGTGTGTCTCCGCCCCATTTGCAGCTCCACAATGCTTTCTCTACTTCTTCATCAATACTTGAAGTAGTGGCGGAATTACCTATGTTCGTATTGATTTTCACCAGGAAATTGCGGCCGATAATCATAGGCTCAGCTTCGGGATGATTGATATTGGCGGGTAATATGGCACGTCCGGCTGCGATTTCCTGACGGACAAATTCGGGAGTAATATGTGTTTCTATTCCTAACTCCTCGCAGTTCATATTCTCACGAATAGCTACATACTCCATTTCGGGAGTGATTATTCCTTTTTTCGCATACGCCATTTGGGTAATAGCTTCTCCTTTTTTGGCACGATAAGGTAGAGCGATATGTTCAAAGCGCAGGTGGTCCAGGCTTTTATCATCCCTTCTCATTCGGCCGTATTCCGAAGTGATTTCAGGTAGACGTTCTACGTCACCCCGGCTTACAATCCATTCCTCACGCATACGAGGCAGTCCTTTCTTTAAGTCGATGTTCATTCAGTGTCACTGAACGGACCGCTGGTGTCATATACGTATACTTCCGGATTAGGCGTAGCTATTTTTTCTTCTCCTTCGAAACTGACACTGGCACTTGTTCTACTTTCCGCATCGCCACGCGGATATTCGGATAAAGTTTGCCGGGTAGATATACTTTTTGGGAGCGGGGAAATTTTATTCTTTGTTCCATAATTGTTTTTTAAGCAACTGAGTAGTCAGGTTGTCGACTACGCTTTAATTTTATTTATCAAGAAATGCAGTTAATGGTGAGCTTGCTTCTGCTTCAAAATTGAAGGCTTGCAGTCCCAGCCCCGCTTCGTAAGCCTGTCTTCCGGCTTCAGTAGCGGCTTTGAAAGCTTTGGCCATTTCTACCGGGTTTCCGGCAACAGCTATTGCCGTATTCACCAATACGGCGGATGCACCAGTTCCATTGCTTCGGCAGCATGGCTAGGAGCGCCGATACCGGCGTCTACTACTACCGGAATTCCCGCCTGTTCGATAATAATCTGCAGGAATTCTTTCGTTTGCAATCCTTTGTTCGTGCCGATCGGAGCGCCGAGAGGCATGACCGTAGCCGCACCTGCTTCTTCCAGTCGTTTACAGAGCACAGGGTCTGCCTGACAATAAGGCAATACCACAAAGCCTAATTTGACAAGTTCTTCCGTGGCTTTCAGTGTCTCGATAGAGTCGGGGAGCAGATAACGCGGGTCCGGATGAATCTCCAGCTTCAACCAGTTTGTACCGAATGCCTCACGGGCCATTTGTGCAGCAAATACAGCTTCTTCAGCGTCCCGCACGCCGGAAGTGTTGGGTAATAGCTGGATATGTGGGTGGATAATATGTTTCAGCATATCGTCCTCTTTATCGTCCATGTCGATGCGCTTCATGCTACGGTTACCATTTCCGTACCCGATGCCAGAATAGCTTGTGCCATTACTTCGTTGGAGTTGAATTTCCTGTTCCCAGGAAAAGGCGGGAATTAAATTCACGTCCCGCAATTACTAACTTTTCCATATCCTATAAATTAGTTGTTATTTAAAATCCTTCTTGTTTCTTCTACCGGATCGTTTGCCCGGAGAATCGTTCCCGATAGGGCAATGCCGTTCACTCCCGTGCGTAGTATGGCGGGAATATCTTCGTAAGTGATTCCTCCGATAGCTACTACCGGCAGCTCGATATGTGCCTCCTGCATTTGCGCGAGGATAGAGACATAGCTTCCAAGCCCAGAACAGGCTCAGATTCTGCTTGGTCGTTGTAAAGCGGAAAGGACCGATACCGAGGTAATCTGCTCCGGCACGATAATGCAGTAGGACATCCTCGAACGTATTGGCTGTGCCGCCAATGATAAAGGCTTCTCCGAGTATCTGTCTTGCCTGATCGATAGGCATATCCTTCTTTCCCAGATGCACACCGTCCACTTCCAGTTTCTTAGCCAGTTCGACGTGGTCGTCCAGAATCAGGATAGCTTCATGCTCTTTGCAGAGCGGTTTTAGTTGCAAGGCTACCGCTTCCACTTCATCGAGTGGTGCGTCCTTCATACGTAACTGAATCCATTTGCAGCCTCCTTCGAGTGCCATACATGCCGATTCGAAGTAAGAATACCGTTCGGTCCGGTGAGTGATAAATTGTAGACTGATCATCTTACTATCCTCCGCAAGCCGCTTTGATAATTACCAGATTGTCATTCTCGTGCAACGAAAAACGTTCCCATTCGGTACGGGGAATCATTTTGTTGTTTACGGCGATAGCGATGCCTTGAACCGGAAGCTCCAGTTGCACTGTCAGTTGGGTAAGGGTAGAGCCGGGAGTTATTTCCACCTCTTTGTTGTTCACTTGTACTTTCATTGTCCTATCAAAATAAATAAGTTGAAAGTAAATACAAAGAGCGTGCTTTTATAAGAAAGGCGATAAGAAGAAACACAATCCCTACGTCAGTGCTAACTGCCTCAGGTTCCTAGGGTATAATCTCAGCCCCTCGTGGGGCACCCTTTGTCTTTACGGGGGCAAAGTAAGCGAAAAGAAACAGAAAACACTAAATCAACCGATTTTTTTTCATTTTCTGTTGATTCCCTTTCTTTGATAGGATGAGAGAAGATAAATCGCGCTCCGCCTTTGTAATCTTTGTCAATCCAGATATCACCTCCCATATATTGAATCGTCAGTTTACAGATAGCCAGTCCCAACCCTGTTCCCTGTACAAATTCATTCAACTTCTCGAAGCGTTGGAATACAAGTTCCTGCTTGTCTTCGGGGATTCCTGTACCGGTGTCGGTCACAGAAAATAGTATACACTGTTTTTCTTTGTCCACCGTGTAATCCAATGTAATGCTTCCTCCGGCGGGAGTGAATTTTAACGCATTATTCAGCAGGTTGATGATGATTTGTTGCAGACGCAACGGGTCGGTATAGAGCATATATGGCTCTTTGGGCATTTGCAGTCTGACGTCTGCATTCGTTGTTTTGTTCCGGTTGGTCAGGGTAATCATATTTTGGCAATGAGTCACCAGTTCGCACCATTCATAGTTGAATTGCAGCTTTCCCGATTCGAGACGCGATACATCCAGTACGTCGCTGATAAGCTGTAGCAACAGGTTAGAATTGGTCTGGATGATATTGGCATATTCTTGTAATTCTTCCGAAGGTTCTACGGAATTGATTAGCAAACTGGAGAAACCTACGATTGCATTTAATGGCGTACGTATTTCGTGACTCATATTCGACACAAAAGCACTCTTTAGCTGGTTGGCTTCCTCCGCACGCTCTTTGGCGTCACGCAATTCTATCTCCGACGCTTCCAGTTTCTTTTTATCTTCCGTAGTTGTTTCGTTGTTCTTTCCAGACGATTCTTCAGAATTTTAGTCCGGTAATAGTAATACAATGCAATCATCAGTCCGCCTATCAATACAAGGAAGGTGAGCAGGATAAACTGTACTTCCGTTTTGTAAGCCACAAAGAAAGGGATCGGCTGGTTGATTACGATTGAATTAATGGGTAACTTCTTGTCTTCAAATCCCCATTCTTTTAATTTATTGGCATCAAATTTATATTTGTTGGGTAATATATTAATGCTACGGATGTCATTTTTCCCTTTATCCAGAAACTGATATGCGTATTCTCCCATTCCTTTGGCTATCCCTTCATATTGGGGGACATATCCTCCGATAGCCCAATAACCTATTGCGGTGGACGTCAGACTGAACACAGGCAACAAAGGATTTGCTTTGGAGAAAGCATAAACGGAATTATTCATATAGGTGATTCCTCTGTTATCAATCGCCAGATGCCAAGCAGCATTACCGAATTTTTGGGGAGAACACGTAATTGGTTGACCGCCATATCAAGTGTATGGATTCGGCCGTCGATGTAAGTGATAGACAGTTCCGGATGATTTTTCAGATTCTTTTTAAAACCAGCCTGTTCGGCAAGACCGTTGTATGTATTATCCGAAACGAATGCCAGATGTTCCATTTCCGGATAGAAATATTTCATCATTTCTATATCCTTGTTAATATCGTATTCGTATGAAGAACAGTATTTTACATTATATTCTTTCATTCGTTCCGTCAAGTCAATGCTCTGGGGTTCATATTGTTGCATATCAATAGGCTCATCCGGAATTCGGATGCCGTTGCGGGATGCCATTGCAAAGAATACGGGGAGTCTTTTGTATTTCTCATCTTCGAGATGAAGGAAGCTGCTCCATGCCTCACCGCCGAGGAAAATAACTAATTTTGCACCCGGATGTTTATCCAGAATCTCGGTTAGCGTTTCTTTCCATTTATGGGCCTGTGACAAATCCGTTACATTCATATTTTCTACGATAGTGGAGTACTTTCCGCCCAGTTGGGTATAAGTCTGTATAAATGTTGATATGTTGTCGTAGGTATATTTAGTATCAGAATTATAGGAGGTAATGAAAAGTATCTCTTCTGCAGATTCTTCTGTGTCGGCAGCATTGCATAAACGGGGGGAGAAGAATAGGAGAGCAATGAAGACAATGAACAATATCTTATTTCTTTTATAAAGTGTCATAATTGTTTGTTATGTTGATTCAAGTATCGCAAAAATACAACTTATGTAGCTGATATCCAATAAATATATTACCTTTTTTTATGCTAGAAAAAAAGGCCGCTGTGAAATTCACAACGACCTTTTCAATAGTATAGTTTAGTTTATTATATGCGTCCGGTTACATTCTTTTTTCTACCACATCCCAGTCGATGATATTCCACAGGGCGTTCACGTGGTCGGCGCGGCGGTTCTGGTAATCCAGGTAGTAAGAGTGTTCCCACACGTCAAATCCGAGAAGAGGTTTCAGCCCGGCGCGTACCGGGTTACTTCCGTTACTTTCTTTGGTGATATGCAGTTTACCGTTCTTGTCTACGGACAACCAGGCCCAACCAGAACCAAACAATCCGACTGCTGCTGCATTGAATTCTTTCTTGAAGTTCTCGAAGCTGCCGAAGTCACGTTTGATTGCTTCTCCCAGTTTGCCTCCGGGTTCTTTCTTCGAAGGTTTCGGGGCGAATTGCAGGAAGTACAGATTGTGGTTCAATACTTGTCCCGCATTATTGAATATAGCTCCGTCCGGTGCTGAGGCAACGATTTCTTCTACCGTTTTACCTTCATATTCTGTTCCGGGCACAAGGCTATTCAGATTATTTACATACGTTTGTAGATGCTTTCCGTAATGGAAATCTATTGTTTGCTGACTGATTACAGGTTCCAACGCATTGTTTGCGTAGGGAAGTTTTGGCATTTCGTAAGTCATGGTCATAATTATTAAAGACATTAATATAGTATTCATAATGTTACAAGTTTTAATTGGCTTGTTATACTATAATAACAGCAGGTTGGCGGAAAAGGTTCACTACATCTCATTTTATTTGTAAATGTACTGTACACGCTCTGTTTCCTTCGGATTGTCGCGGTCTGCGCGATAGATCCATTGTCCTGTATTATCATATTCGTAATAGGAGTTACCGTCAATCCGGTTACCATAATCATCGTACAGGCAAGTCAGGTAACCGGAAGTTTTCTGGTTATTGCCCGTTATGCGTTGGTAACTATCCGGGTCAGGTAACCGTATTTGTCATATTCATACGATTCTTTTTGAGAAAGAATTTGATCCGGTACGTTGGCGAACAGCAGATTTTGGTGTTGTGATTCCGTCAGCCGTCCTTTTTCGTCATACTTATTGGCCTTATATGCCTGAAGTTCCCCGTTCTTGTTGTATTCCTTGGTTTCTGTCAGTTGTCCCTGCTTGTTGTAGGTGCTGACAGCGAATCTTCCGTCCGTATATTTCAGCGAGTCGCTTTCTATGCTTCCGTCGGAACCAATGCGGCGTGTTTGCCGGTAAATGTCCGTTTTGGTTTTCGGATTCGTCTTCACCTCAAAGATGCAGTGCCTTGCGGATCGTACAGTCTGTTCGTTTGTATCTCGTTACTTATTTGCCCGTTTTTTTCGGTGATTGAAAGCATAGAGGTGAGCTGTCCTTTCTCATTGTATGTATAAGTGGTTGAGATATTTCCCGTACTATCATTTTCTACGGACTTTATCAACCTTCCCTGATTGTAATATTTTACAGAAGTAGGAGTGGCGAGAATGGCTTGCAAGACGAATGGGTTACGTAGTGCATTTGCCTGGTCACGAAATTCTTTGTAATGATGTGTACAGAGAAAATCTTTCAGTAAACTCAAAGACTCAGAATTGACAATAGCCGGTTTCAACAGTTCAAAATCAGCTTTCTCGCTCAAGTACTCCAAATCATCCAGATGAGTACGGGCGGCGGCAGTCAGGTACGGCGTATGCTTGTAGTCGTCGATAATTTGGCGGATCGCAGTGGCATTCCCTTCTTTTTGGAGACTGTCGATGTGTGGAACAGGAAATTGTCGTAAAGCGAACGGACCTCCGCAAGATAAGGACGACTGTCTTTATCCCTAAAGAATTTCTGCATATCGGCATTATCGAAGAATGCTTTGAAATTTCCGGAAGAAGGATCTTTTTCCACAAGTTGATAGAGCCGTTTGTTTTCGGCAGCGTTGACTTGTGCGATGAACTTTCCGTTTGGATATTCTGCGAGATACGTCTGATAAGTGCCGGGCGTGGGTGTTTTTAGCATACCTTCCAATAATGCCAGTTCGCGAATATCCCGTAGCCTTTGCAGCATCACGGAGTCGACCGGATAATCAGTCGAGCGAATGCTGTCTATCACTGCCCGGCTGAAAGGAATCTTGTCCTTCGAACCTTCCAGGATGTAGATAATCGACTGTTCAGCTCTGTTCCGTACATCGGAAAGCTGTATTTTTTCTTCGTCACAAATCGTGGAAAAATTTCCTTGGAAAGCTTTCCCGTAACATCCGAAATAGTTTGTGGCAGCCTGTTCGCTATGTTCATTCCATAGTTGGTGGAGCACATCCAGCAGTGCCAGTTCTTCAGAGTAATAAGTTTGCGTCTCATCATCCAGCTTTTCGCGGTTCTTCTGCCATTTGTCGGCGTCGTTGTCGTTCAGATACCTGAGCAACTTTTCCATGCGGCTTTGTTTTTGCGCCATGACCTGCGGAATGCAGGTAATCAGGCACAAGCCTAAGATAATTGATAAAAATATACCTCTTTTCATTGCTTTTGGGGGTTAGGTTAAAATAGTTAGTGATGAAAAATCATAAAAATACCTTCATTCTCAAATGAATATTATACTTTTGTATTGAGAACAAAATTGAACGCCAAGGGTTTGTTAAAAATCCTCATAGTTTTTATAATGCTGTTATGAATACCAATTATATAGAGGAGTTGAATGAGAGTCAGTGTGCTGCAGTGACTTATAACGACGGACCTTCGCTGGTAATAGCCGGTGCCGGTTCGGGAAAGACGCGCGTATTGACTTATAAAATTGCCTATTTGCTTGAGAACGGTTACAACCCGTGGAACATCCTTGCACTGACCTTTACCAATAAGGCGGCGCGTGAGATGAAGGAGCGTATTGCCCGTCAGGTAGGTATGGAGCGGGCACGTTATTTGTGGATGGGCACTTTCCATTCCATTTTCTCCCGTATCCTTCGTGCCGAAGCATCATATATCGGATTTACTTCCAAATTTACTATTTATGATACAGCAGATAGCAAAAGTCTGCTTATTACAATCATAGACGAAGTGTTAAAAGAAAAAGTTCATGAGGATTTGTTACGTAAATATGGTAATCGACCTGATTTGGAGGAGAAAGAAAAGGCGAAAGTCATCGAATTGAAGAAAATCTATAAGCCGGGAGTCGTACAGGCACGTATTTCCAATGCCAAAAATCATCTGGTCACTCCTACGGGGTATGCCGCTAACAAAGAGGCTTATGAAGGCGATATGGCCGCTAAAATGCCTGCTATCCGTGATATTTATACCCGTTACTGGGAGAGATGCCGCTGGGCCGGGGCAATGGACTTCGATGATTTGCTGGTGTATACTTATATCCTGTTCCGTGATTTCCCGGATGTGCTGGCGCGTTATCGTGATCAGTTCCGTTATGTGTTGGTGGACGAGTATCAAGATACGAACTATGCGCAGCACAGCATTGTCCTGCAACTGACGAAGGAAAACCAGCGTGTCTGCGTGGTAGGGGATGATGCACAGAGTATCTACTCCTTCCGGGGTGCGGATATTGATAACATCCTTTATTTTACAAAAATCTATCCGGATACGAAAGTCTTCAAGTTGGAACAGAATTATCGCTCTACGCAAACGATCGTCTGTGCTGCCAACAGTCTGATTGAGAAGAATGAACGTCAGATACGGAAAGCCGTATTCTCGGAGAAAGAAAAGGGAGAGCCGATTGGGGTATTTCAAGCTTACAGTGATGTGGAAGAAGGGGATATTGTGGCGAACAAAATAGCAGAATTGCGCCGGGAGTTTCGTTACGGATATGCCGAATTTGCTATCTTATATCGAACGAATGCGCAGAGCCGTGTTTTTGAGGAAGCACTTCGGAAACGAAGTATGCCCTATAAGATATATGGAGGACTCTCGTTTTACCAGCGTAAGGAGATAAAGGATGTGATTGCTTACTTCCGGTTGGTGGTGAATCCGAATGATGAAGAAGCGTTCAAACGTATCAGTAATTATCCTGCCCGTGGTATCGGGGATACTACTGTCGGAAAGATTATATCGGCGGCTACCGATAATGGCGTCAGCCTTTGGGCGGCACTTTGTGAACCATTGAGTTATGGGCTCAATATCAATAAAGGGACGCATGCGAAATTGCAAGGTTTCCGTGAACTGATTGAGGGTTTTATTACCGGTCAGGCGGATAAGAATGCATACGAAATAGGAACAGATATTATCCGTCAGTCCGGTATCATCAATGATGTCTGTCAGGATACGTCGCCTGAAAACTTGAGCAGGAAAGAAAATATTGAGGAGTTGGTGAACGGGATGAATGACTTTTGTGCTTTGCGGCAGGAAGAAGGTAACCCGAACATTTCCCTGACCGATTTTCTTTCGGAGATTGCCTTGCTTACCGATCAGGACTCTGATAAAGCGGATGACGGGGAAAGATAACCTTGATGACCGTGCATTCGGCTAAAGGACTGGAATTTAAGAACGTATTTGTGGTCGGGCTGGAAGAAAATCTCTTTCCCAGTGGAATGGCAGGAGATTCTCCTCGTGCATTGGAAGAAGAACGCCGTTTGTTCTATGTGGCGATCACCCGTGCGGAAGAACATTGCTATCTTTCGTTTGCAAAGACCCGTTTTCGTTACGGAAAAATGGAATTTGGAAGTCCCAGCCGCTTCTTGCGTGATATTGATGTTCATTATTTGCAATTACCGCATGAGGCAGGAGTGAGTCGTTCGGTTGATGAAGGCGCAGGACGTTTCCGCAGGGAGATTGAGGGAGGCTTCACTCGTTCCGCTTCTCCGTCGCGTGCTTCTTTCGGTAGTAGTTCTTCCGAACAGCGTGCACGTTCGAAAGCACAGATTATAGCCCCCAGTGTGCCGAGAAACCTGAAAAAAGTGAGTGCGGTGAGTGGAAGCAGTAGTGCACAGTCGGCAGCTTCGAATGCTGCGTCGGTGACGGGAGTACGTGCCGGACAGATGATAGAGCACGAACGTTTCGGACTGGGTGAAGTGATGAAAGTGGAAGGAACGGGAGATAATGCGAAAGCAACCATTCATTTCAAAAATGCGGGTGACAAACAACTATTATTGCGTTTTGCCCGTTTTAAAGTGATAAAATAAATAGTAACACACTAAATAGAGAAGGTCATGAAGAAACAAATAACAGTAATTTTGCTTTCCGCTTTGATTTTGAGCGGGTGTGCATCGGGGCGTATGGGAAATCCGGGAGCTATCATGACAGGCGCTTCTATCGGAGGAAGTCTGGGCGGCTCGATAGGAGGGCTTATCGGAGATAATAATCATGGCTGGAGAGGCGGTTATCGCGGTTCTGCTATTGGAAATATTGTAGGGACCATTGCCGGTGCAGCGATAGGGAATGCATTGACAGCGCCGAGACAAGAACCGATAGAGGAGGATGCTTATATTCCTGAAGTACGGGAAGTTCGTGTCCGGAAATATAAGAAACAGCCACAGGTGCAGCGACCTCTTACCCAGCTGAAACTGCGCAGGATTCGTTTTATTGATGATAACCGTAGTCATGTGATTGATGCGGGAGAGAATAGCAAGATCATCTTTGAGATTATGAATGAAGGACGGAACCCTGTCTATAATATTGTCCCCTTGGTAGAAACAGTGGGCAAGGTGAAGCATCTCGGCATTTCTCCTTCTGTGATGATAGAGGAAATCCTTCCGGGGGAAGGTATTCGTTACACCGCTTCCATTCATGCAGGCGAGAAACTGAAAGACGGTGAGGTAACATTTCGTGTAGCGGTGGCGGATGAGAACGGAATAATTTGCGATTCGCAGGAATTTACCCTGCCTACACAGCGCTGAGACTAGAAATCAACACAATTATATTGGGTTTTATATAGCGACGGTATAGGGTCGGAATAGCGTAGCTATCCGGTCTCTATACCGTTGCTATTTGTATGCGATAGCGTCACTCTGTTGATACAGAAATAAAGTATGCCATTGGCAGGGTCGGAGTGGTAATTTTCTTTTTTTGACTTAGTATTTGATAGGGAAATTTTAAAAATAGGACAGATTTTCTAATGAGAAAAGATAAAATAGTGAGTGATATTCTATAATTGTCATAGATTACGTTAACTTTGTAGTTAAGACATACAAAAATGTGACACACAATGAAAACTAAAAGTACTATTTTCCATAGAAAACTAATGATGAAAACAGCCAGTTTAATAGTATTATCGATTATTATTTGTGCGTGTTCCACGAACAATAAGAGTTTGCCAAGTGGTATTGAAATAATACCGGTCGAAGTAGATGAAGTTTCGCAGGATGTTTCATTGTTTTTAGAGAAAATAGAGATTGTGCCTTTGGAAACGAATGATTCATCTTTATTTCATAGATGTAATAAAGTCCTTTATGATAAAAGGACGGATATGTTTGTGATTTATACAAGTGATCAAATCATTTATACATTTTCGGGGAATGGGCAATATGTTGCAAATTCAAAGAAGATGAAAGGGCAAGGACCGGAAGATTACGTCATGGTATTGGATATTAATCTAAATCCTTACTTAAAAGGTATTGATCTGCTCAATCCTTATGGAACAATATATACTTATAGTCCAACATTTGAGCTATTGGCAAAGAGAAAGTTTAAACCGGAATTTCCTGTGGATTACTTGATGGCTTTAGATACAGATAATTATATCTTTACTAATCCTTTTATGTGGACGGATCAAGAAGTTTCATTTGTTAATTTGAGAACTCAAGAAGCTATTAGTGCAAATTATGAAGGAACTATTTCCGAAAACACTATGGCGCATAATTGTTTTTATCATATAGGAGAACAATTTTATTTTGTTCCTTTCGGACTTAATTATTATTTCTATCAAATAAATGCGAAAGAAAAGAAACTTAATCCTATTATGTATCTTGATTTTGGGGATGCGGAAGTTGAAGATGATAACTTGCCTGGAAGGGCGAGCGGAAAGAGAACTGACTCTGATGAGGAAAGAAGAAAAATAACAGAAGACGCAACGGAAAGATATCAATATCTGAGGAAATCAGGAAAGACTTTGCCATTGCTTAAATTTTTCAATGATGATTATGTATATATCTTTTTAGCTAAAGCAGTGAGAGGGTATGGCAGTCATTATATTTATAATAGGAAAAAGAATGAAGGTTTTCTGTTGAAAGAAGGAAAGCCCTTCTTTATGTATCCTTGTTTTGGTATAATAGATAATGTATTACTTGCTATTTGCCAACCGGATGAGTTGTCTCAATATATGGATCGTAATTTGATGTCACCACAAGAAATTCATAAAATGGAGACGCTGAAAGAAGACGATAATCCTGTAATATTGAAATATTATTTGAAATGATGAAGTTTCCCAGTTGGGGAATAATGCCGATTGCTGGATAATGAAATATTAAGATAAGTAGTTTGCTTAGATGTGCATGGAAAAAGAGAAATGAATGGCTAAATAGTTTTTAATATTATCTGTTGGTTATTATAAATAATATTATCTTTGTGTTATTCAAACATATAAATAAATCACGTGATGAAATTAATGGCAAGACGAAATAGCATGATTACATCTATTGGTAAATCGAGGTGGAATATGTCAGTGTGTATTACAGTTCTGAAAAATAGTATCGTTTTTCTATTCTTTTTCTTCCTTTTAGTTTTAGTATCTTCATGCAGGCGGTCTTCTACTATAAACACTCCGAATGGTGAATATAAGATGATTGATTGTCAGGAGATTAATGGCGGGAAATTTAAGTTGTCAAGCATAGCTTCATCTTTTTCCGTTATTCCACTTGAAACCAATGATAGTTGTCTGATAGGCGGGATAAGTAAGTTGGAATTTTATGATGGGAAGATATTTGTTTTGGATAAAATGCATAGTGCCCGTTTGTATGTATTCGATACCCAGGGAGAATATAAATTTGCTATTGGAAAAAGAGGGAGCGGGCCTAATGAATATATGCAAATTAATGATTTTTCCATAGACAAGGAAAAGAATTTAATTTATGTGCTTTGTGATAAGAAAAAACTCTTTACTTATTCTTTGTCTGGACAGTCTCTTGGGACAATAACTCTCGATTTCTTTGCTGATGCTATGGAATATCAGAAAAATCAGTTGCATTTTGTGTGTGATAGACTTGATAGGGGCAATCTTATTGTGACTGATATAAAAGGAAGGATACTATATGAAGATTTTCCGAATAAACGAATGGGAGATAATCTTTTGATGCTTATACACCCTTTTTCTAAACAAGATTCTATTTTGCTATATCGGATCTATTTGGATAATAAGATTTATGAGATGCAATCCGATCATAGAATAAAGGTTGCCTATGAAGTGAACTTTGGCGAAGAAAGTATTGATTTTGAGGATTTAGAAGATATTCCTCATAGGGAAGTAAAAAAGAGATTGGCAAATTCTCGTGGAAAAATTAAATATTTAACGGAAAATAGAAATTACATACAATTAATATTCTTCGACAAGCAAATGCCTTGTGTTGCTGTATATGATAAAAGACAGGGAGTAACCCGGTCATATACATTTGAAAATTGTGTTGATGATTTAACCGGACTACAATATCCTCTTTTTGAGTTCACGAAAGGGCAAGATGAATTTATTGCAATTTTGAGTCCAATGGACATTGAAAATGCAGGAAGTGAACTTACGGAAAAAGGGAAGGCGGTTTTTAAAGACGTTAATTTTGTTGACGATGATAACCCTATATTATATATAGTAAAAACGGAATAAGAACTTAATCAGCTGGGGAATAATGCCGATTGCTGGATAATGAAATATTAAGATAAGTAGTTTGCTTGGATGTACATGGAAAAAGAGGTATGAATGGCTAAAAATAGTTTTTAATATCGTCCGTTGGTTTTTGCAAATTATTACCTTTGCGCTATTCAAACAGATAAATAAGTCACGTGATGAGATTAATGAGAAAGCTAAGCGATATGATTGTGTATATTGGAAAACAAAAGATGTATCCTTTATTAATAGTTTTTTTCTTGGGGATAGCCTTTTTTTCATTTTAGGACAGCTATATTATAGTGTTAGAAAAAAAGCGTATTGCGAAAAGTTGGAAAGAACATTCAAAGAGGTTTTATTGCGACAATTGCAAGAAGATTCTTTTGAAGGCTATCTTTCCACTAGTGAACGGAAACGTCAATTGGAGGAATATCCTGATACTGTTTATCTGACAGATGAAAGTGGGGAACATGGGTATTATTTGGATAGAGAAAAAAGTAGAAGAAATATTGCTCATGATCCACGATTGCGTATTTTACATTCCGCTTATTTGGTAGAACACCCTTTAGTGGTGGATTCTTTATATGGGAAGTGGCAACAACACTTGAAACAGCAAAAATTGTTTACCGCTTTTGCTTTACAATTTTTCTTGTCTGATAAAGACGGAAATACTACAAGTTGCGTATTTCGAACGACCTTCTTCTTGAAGATTATATAGCTTGTTTTGATATAACGATAGGTTATCGTTGCGAAGTTGAATTAAAAGGCTTTTGTAGCTTTTCGTTTTTTGATCTTGTAGGTACAAGAGGAATCATTTATGCTTTCATCTATTGGTTACTCATAATTACTAGTATTATAGTGTTGTTTTTCTTTCGAAAAACAATAAAAATATTCTTATTCCTACTTCTGCTCATGTCTATCAATTAGATCAAAATATTATATTTGATGCAGACTTAAAAAAGCTAATAGTTGGTAAAGAGGAAATTCTAATGAAACCACAAATATCTGTTTTATTAAGACATTTCTTGGAAGCTCCGGAATTTATATTAAAAGATGAAGAAATACAAGAAATTTTTTGGTCGAACAAATCGAATAATGAGTCGAGACTTCATAATGCAATAAGTCGTTTACGAGGAGTCTTTGAAAATATTCCTTCTATTGAGGTTCAAAGATATGAAAAGGTTGGCTACCAGTTGTATATTAGAAGAATTTGATTGAATAACTATAATCTCCGATGAAAAGGGAGATTTTGCATAAATACCTTTTCTGTAGAGTAGTATATACAATGGATAGAATCGGTTGGATAGAAATGGTTAGGTGAATTCCTTTGTTGTTGTAAGCCAATTGCATACTTCGCTTCCATTAATTAATCGATAAAATTATGTATATATGAAAAAACTATTATTCTTTTTTATTTTGGTAGTAGCGGTTATTTCTGTAAAGTACTCACTAAAAGAGCCTCGGGTAAATACATTGTTATTAGATAATGTGGAAGCTTTAGCTGCTTATGAGCAAGATATGCCTCATACTTGTCTTGGGAGTGGTTCTGTCGACTGTCCAATCTCTAAAGTTAAAGTAAAATATGTCTTTAGCGGTTACAGTCTTGAAGAATAGTGCTGTTCTTCTTCTTTTTTGCTCTTTATTTCTTGCGGAACGAGAAATAAGGAATATGTAAACAATGTATTTCCTTATTCCCAATTTCCACAAGAAAAAGAATTGAAAGGAGAAGTAATAGAACTTGATACAGCCTTGTTTCGTTATCCTTTTCGGATACGGATAGAAGGAGATAAAGCTATTGTGTTGGATTTGCATGGTTCCGATTATTATGGGCACTTATTTCAATACCCAAGTTTCCGGTATCTATCCTCTTTCGGTAGGCGGGGTGATTCTCCTTTAGAAATGTTGTCAATGGAAAATTTCCGTTTACATAACCATACATTATGGACTTTAGATGCTAACAAAAGCGAATTAACTAGGTTAGATTTTTCTTCATCCGGTGATTCACTGCTTCGTGAGGAAACGGTAGCATTGGATGAAGATATACTTCGACCACTTGATTTTGCTATATATAACGATACAACATTTGTCATTCCTGACTATTCAGGTGAGAGTCGCTTTTTAAAAGTTGATTGTAAGGGTAAGCTAATAGAGAAAATAGGAACTATACCAACGACAAATAAGAAAGCCCTGCAAGAAGCCCGTCCGGCATTAGCCAGGCATGGCGCAGCTTTTTAGATTATAATTCTCATAATAGTGTTTTGGCTACCGTTACTCAGTTAGGAGAAGTGGTTGAAATCTATAATTTAAAAGATAGTACTCATGTCATTCGTGTTGGTGAATATGATGAACCTGAATTCAAAGTATCAGATGGCTATGGTATACCAACAGGTATTATGGGATTCAGTGATGTGCAAGTTACTGATGATGCTATTTATGCGGTGTTTCATGGAACCTCTTTTAAAGATATAGCTAGACAAAGCGGAAGACTTCCTGATGGAGGTAAGTACATTTATGTTTTTAGTTTGAAAGGAGAACCATTATGTAAATATGTGCTAGACCATTATATATATGGTATTTGGGTGGATGAAGTTACTAAAACGATTATGGCGACGGATGTAAATAACGATCAGCCAATACTGAAATTTAGCTTTGGCTAAGATTAGATAATTAACTTGATTAAAAGGAGCAGGATGATGAGTTTGTTCATCTTGCCGGATTTGCTTACATATCATCTGCTCCTTAACCTTTAAAAAAAAGATTCCGATGCAAACATAAGAATAAAAAATTAATGTAGCAAACTATTGCTATTCTGTTGAAATGATAGATACAGAAGAAATGAAAGTTTATTCACTAATATAAAGTATTAAATATGAAAAAGAAATTATTAGGTATGGTAGTTGTGGCAGTAGTTGCAATAGTTGCAGGATACAATGTTTATATATCACAAAATGAAACAAAATTGTCAGATCTGGTTTTAGCTAACGTAGAAGCTTTTGCATGGGGAGGAGAAACTAGTGGCTCATATTATTTACATCCATGCCCTACTCATGCTGGCGCAGAGTGTAGTTCAAAGAAATATGACGAAGGTAACAGATGTGCAAAATTAACTTATTGTTGATTATTATGTCATATTTAAAAATCTTTTTTCTTATGTTGTGTATGATTTTAGTATCGTGCACAGGACAAAAAACGGGGAAAGAGAATGATAATAATGATAAGATTGCAATAGAGGTGGGGGAAATTAAATTTCCCCCACAAGATGTTCTGCAACTAAAATCATACTATTTATCTTCGTCTGTTCATGTTGATTCAATAGATTATTTGATTGGTTATAATTATAGATTGCATTCGTTGGATTGTATGAATCTGAAATCTAAGTCGGTAACTCAGATTGTATTGCCAGGCGATGGTCCTGATGCTATTGTCCGCTTGTCGGGAATATATGCACAATCGTTAGATTCTGTATGGATATCTGATGAGTCAGAACGCGCTTTCCTAATTGATAGTGTGGGAACGATAAAAAGAATGATTGATTTAAAGAAATATTTGGAGGATCAGGAGCAGTTACTAATAAATACTAATTATGCAATGTTCACTTCTCACTTGTTTTATAATGCCTCTCGTCATTCATTAATGTTTTTAGTAAAACATACACCTTCTAACACATTCATAGTAAAAGAAGCTTTTATAGATGAAGTTGGCAAGATGGCAACTTATCAGTTATCATCGTCTAAGGTTGTTCCTGATATGAGTAAGGGATATGCATATATCAATTTCCCCAATGTTAATTTTGTAGGTGAAATATTGTATACAATTATCCTGTTGAATCTTCTATTTATATGCTAGACATAAGAACAAACGAACGGAAATACATATTGGCAGATAGTCACTATACTTCCAATATAATAGAGAAATGTACGACAAGCGGGGATTATGCTACTTTGGAAAAACACTGGCTCGAAAATTCTCATTTTTATGATATCATGTATTTACCTAAATATAAAATATATGCTCGTTTACATGCTGATAAAGTTGATTTTGATGAAAAAAAAAGGTATGGAGAAGCTTATCAATGAGCGTGACTTATATTTAATGCTGTTCGATGAAAATATGGAAAAAATCGGTGAAACGAAATTATCTAATTGCAGATATAGTCCTTTTACAAGTTGGAATGCAACTTATGGTGGTATAGCTCTTTTTGTTGACAATGTTTTAGACGAAAAGAATAATACTGACGATTTAACTATAGATATAATATCTCTGAAATGAAATTACTTTGTGTAGTTTGGCTTTGAAAAGAATAGAAATATTATTGTCTTTTGTTATTTTTATATTCGATATTATGATTAATGGAAAGTATGCTTAAGGTTCTATTTTATATAAATATATTTGCTATTTTAATGAGTTGCCATTCATGTCGTCGAGAGAAGGCAAATGTTGGAATTACTAATGTGGTTGAAGAATGGATTAATAAAGAGATTAAATTTGATAATGAGTATGTTTTTACTCGATTAGGTAAGGACTCTGTTTATAATTCAATACCTACAAGTAAATATAAGATCTTGGTTTATACCGATTCAATAGGATGCGTAGGGTGTAATTTGAGGTTATCACAGTGGTTGGAATGGATGATACAAATAGATTCTATATCTGATAACAAAGTTTCCTTTTTGTTTTTTATACATCCTAAAGATATGAGAGATTTGTTGTTGTTACTATGTAGCCAGAGTTTTGATATTCCAGTTTGTATAGATAGGAATGATTCTCTTAATAAGTTGAATCACTTTCCTTCCAATGCAATGTTGCAAACATTCTTGTTGGATGAGCATAATAAAGTTTTGGCTATAGGCAATCCCATGCATAACCCTAAAATAAAGGAGTTATATATGAATATAATATTTGATAAACAGAATATTTCCGAGGTAGAAAAAAGGAAACAAACAGAAGTTTCAATAGATAAAAAGTACATGGATTTGGGAACATTTGATTGGAAGAAACAAAAGTCTTGTGAATTTATTCTAACTAATATCGGACAGGAATTACTAGTGGTGGATAATGTAATTACTTCTTGTGGTTGTACAACTGTAGAGTATTCAAAAACACCAGTGCAACCAGAGAAGAATTTAACTCTGAAAGTGAAGTATACAGCGGACCGACCTGAATATTTCAATAAGACTATAACTGTATATTGTAATGAAAAAGATTCACCTATTTTGCTGAATATTTCAGGAAATGCTAAGTGAGATTAAGTTATGATGAAGAAACATAGAATATATATCCGATTTATTCTTGTTTTGGCATTTTTCTTATTGGGATGGTGGTATATAGGAAAATGTTTTTTAGAAGAAAAACTAATATCTTCACTTGAAGTTGCTTTACAATCTGCTGAAGATAATGAGGGAGAACTACACAAAGTGATTCGTCACTATCAAAAGTACCCTGCTGATAGCCTAAAGTATAAAGCAGCCTGCTTTTTGATAGAGAATATACCTTTCTATTTCTATTCTGAAGGAGAGCAATTAGAAAACTATAAATCTTATTATGCTTGGCTAAAAACAAGCAAAGGAAAAGTTTCAGAACAAGTTGCGGACTCGGTGAAAAAAGTCTTTGGACTAATGCAGGTCCCTAAAAATAAACGAGATATAATAGAGATAGATTCTGCTTATCTATGCCATAATATTGATTGGGCATTTAAAGTCTGGCAGGAGCAACCGTGGGGAAAGAATATTTCATTTGAAACATTTTGTGAGTATTTGTTGCCTTATCGAATAGCTGATGAGCCATTAGCATACTGGCGTGAAACATATTATGAAAAATATAATTCGTTACTGGATTCATTGCGTATGTCTGATTCATTGGATATAGAAGATCCGGTGGTTGCCGCTAATTTTCTAATAAGTAAATTGCCTGATAAGAACTATTATTATACTTCTGTAACGCCATATCCATTTGGACATATAGGACCGGAATATGTACAGTATTTATCCGGGACGTGTAGAGAAGTTACAGATTTTGCCGTATACCTATTTCGAGCTTTGGGTATTCCTTGTGCTATTGACTTTGTACCTGTGCGAAGTTATATAAATGCCGGGCATTTTTGGCTGACAACATGGAATAAAGACGGAGAGGAATATATGACTGACTTTCCGCAAAAATTAGTGCCGGTACGCGAGAATTGGTGGTATCGGTGGGATGACAGTTCCAAAGTGTACAGATATACTTTTAGTGCGAATAGGGAAATGTATGAACAGATGGCAAAGTACGGCGAAGAACTATACCCTTTTTGGCGTTTACCTAAATTTATTGACGTAACTCACGAATATGGTTATTATCTCAAAGAAGAGTTGGTTATTCCTTTAGAAAAACAGTATAAAGTGAAACGGAGCGGAAAAATAGCTTATTTATGTGTTAGCGATAGAGACCGTTGGACTCCTGTTGATTGGACTGAATATGATGCTGGTCATTTGGCATTCCGGTATGTGCGGAAAGGTACATTTATGAGAGCAGCTACTTATGAAAATGGCGTATTATGCTTTTTGACAGATCCCTTTTATATTGATAAACAAAACAATGAAATCTGCTATTATCCTGTCACTATAGAGAAGCAGGATGTAGTATTATATGCCAAGTGTGATATTGGGAGAGAAGATATATATAGAAATCGAATGTTAGGAGGAGTTTTTGAGGGAAGTAATCATCCTGATTTTTTGGAGAAAGATACCTTGTTTATTATACAAAGTAAACCTGAACGTCTGAGTACTACTGTAAAAAGTTGGTCTGATAAGGAGTACCGTTATCTTAGATATTTTGGTCCGGCTAAAGGGTCTTGTAATGTTTCGGAAGTCGCTTTTTATGAGAAGAATGACACAGTAGCCTTATCTGGGAAAATCATAGGAACTCCCGGCTGTTATCAACATGACGGGACGCATGGATATACAAATGTCTTTGACGGGAAAACATGGACCTCTTTCGATTATTTTAAACCTACCGGCGGATGGGCAGGACTTGATTTGGGTAGAAAAGTACGGGTAGAGCGTATTGTTTATACTCCGCGCAATAGGGATAACTATGTTCGTCCCGGTGATGTTTATGAATTATTTTATTGTGACAACGACTGGAAGTCTGCCGGAAAAATTAAGCGACTGCCGATTCATTGGTTTTTCGGGATATTCCTGCAAACGCATTGTTACTTTTGAGAAATCATACACGTGGGCTGGATGAAAGAATTTTTATTTATGAAAACAAAACTCAGCTATGGAAATGAAACTAATGTCAGGCTTGTTGGAGTATGGAGGGTAATTATTATTTCGGTTATTGTCTCTCTGATATATGCTTGTTCCTGTCCGGATAGGAAGATTTTGTCTCTTTCCGACATTACTCCTTCTGAACATACGCTATTGGCGATTACTCCCGACTTAGTCTCAAGGTGTTGGGAGATACATTAAATAAAAGTTATCCGAAGTTGAGAACTGGAAAGGTATTTCCGATAATAGGTGTTTTGTGTGTAGATGGTAAGGCTTATCGTTTCATGGGGAGTGACTCTTTACGCATATTTTCCTTAGCTCCTCTTTCTAATGACAGTATCGGCTGGGAGGGAAAGTATTCTTTTTTGTTTCCGGGAAAAGGTTGGGAGCAAAAGGAATATGATGATTCTTTATGGGATGAAGGTAAAGGGGCTTTTGGACCTGTAAAAGGTAATTATCCGGCTCATACATTATGGGGAGCAGAGAATATATATGTTCGCAGACATATCAGAGTTGATGATAAAGACCTGTTGAAGGAACATAAAGTCTATGTCCGTTATATATGCGACGATCAAATAAAGCTTTTTTGTAATGGAAGATATCTGTTAAAAAGTGGATTTACAAATCAAACGAAATGTCAACGTTTGACAGATGAAGCTATTAATCAAATAGTTAATGGAGATAATGTTCTGGCCGCATACTGTCGGAATACGGGAGGTTCTGCCTTATTGGATTTTGGTTTGTACATAGAAAATAAAACATATACTGATGCGGAACCGGCAATATTGAAGCAGAAGGATGTGCAAGCCACTCGGACTCAATTTGTTTTTCAATGTGGAGATGTAGAACTTCAGATTGATTTTATCTCGTCTTCTTTATCAGAAAAGTGGGATATGACAGGCTGGCCTATCGGTTTCCTTTCTTATCAGATTCGTACGGAAAGAGAAAAAGAGCATACGGTGAAAATACTGTTTGATGTGGATACGGAGTGGATGTTCGGTAAGAGAGAAGTCAATAGTTGGGTGGAGCAGGGGTGGCGTTTTACGAAGTCCGATAGTTTGTATTTGGCTATGAGGACGGATGAGACAAGGTTTTCATATGAAGACAATCATATCATTTTGTCACAAAAGTTGTGTTCGGGGAAGGAAGATAGAGGTGTGTTGCTTATTGGATATAAAGAAGGGCAGACTTTACAATATGGTGGGGAGAACTTACGCCCTCTTTGGAATAATGATGGAGCAAAAGAGGTAAAAGAACTAATGAAATCTGTAGGAAACAGGTGTCAGGAGCTTAGGCAGGAAAGTGAAAAACTGGATTATAAGTGGAATGACAAGGCTTTACAAGTAGGAGGTGAAACGCTTGCCGAGTATATACTTCCTGCTTACCGTAATTTTTTATCTTCCCATAGATTTGTATTGTCTCCGGATGATAAATTGTTTTGTTTCGGTGATACTTTAGGTAATGTAAGAGAAGCTTATAAAAGCTTTCCGGCATTGTTGTTTTTCAATCGTGTCGACTGGATGAAGAGTTTGTTGGACCCTGTATTTATATATTGTGAGGGGATATATTGGAACAAGAAACATCCGCCTTATGATATTGGTTTGTATCCGGTATCCGGTAAGCAGGTAAAATTGGAAAGTTGTGCTGTGGAAGCCGCTGCCAATATGTTGATAATGACAACTGCTATTGTGGAAGCGGAACAAGACTTCGGTTATGCTGATATGCATTGGAGCCAGTTGATTTTGTGGGCAGATTATTTGCAAAAGAGGATAAAGAAAGAGACTTTCCCTTTGGAGGATTATTGGGTGAAAATGATGAATGTGTGAAATGTACGTTGGGACTGGAGGCTTATCGTAGGCTGATTCAACTAAAGGAAGTATATGAATAGAGTAAAGAAAGTTGTAGCAATATTCGAGAATCTGGCAGTCTTCCTATTCTGCACAGTGGTAATTTTGTTTTTGATGCAGTTATTCTGTTTTACTTCATTCAGGATACCTTCGGACTCAATGGAACCTGCATTGAAGGATGGCGACCGGATCTTGGTTAATAAGATGATAAAGGGTGCGCGGTTGTTCGATGTGTTTGCTGCGTTGAATAATGAAGATATTACTATTCATCGAATGCCGGATGGGGAAATTTCAAGAGGAATGATATATTGGTTTTTAATTTCCCTTATCGAATGAATCGTTGGGATAGTATCCGGCTTGATGTGATGCAATATTATGTAAAGCGGTGTATTGCGCTTCCGGGAGATACTTTAGAGATTCGGGAAGGATTTTATAAAATACGGGGGTGTGACGAACGGTTGGGAAATTATAATGCTCAACAATCTCTTGCGAATCTGAAGTATCCGGAACAATATGGTATTGTGGTAGGTACATTTCCTTATGATAAGCAAATGGATTGGACTATCCGTGAGTTCGGACCTTTGCCGATTCCTCAAAAAGGTCAGACAGTAAAGATGAACCGTACGAATTGTCTTTTATACAGGCAATTGATAGGGTGGGAACAGAAGAAGAAATTACGTATAAAGGATGGACAGATAGTATTGGGTGACAGCGTGATTGCACAGTATCGCTTTAAAAAGAACTATTATTTTGTTTCCGGTGATAATATGGCTAACTCGCAGGATTCGAGATATTGGGGGATGCTGCCGGAAGAATACATTGTAGGTAAGGCTACCCGTATATGGTATTCGGAAGATAAGTTTACGGGGAAATCCCGTTGGAATAGGATGATGAAGAAAATCAAATAAAGAATGAAGCTAAAGTTGGAATTGATGCAAATGACAAAAAAGAATATGGCGGATGTGGTAACTTGTATAGGAGTTGCGGCAATTCTGAGCGTAATAGTTTTTACTATTCCGAATGAGATTCCTATCGGCGAAATGGCATATCAGAAACTATGGTTGGGACGTATGGCTGTTGTTTTTGTCGTTTGCAGTCTGTTGTCTCTTTGCCTGAACAGGAAACAATATCTGTCTTTTCCGGCGATAGTAACATGGGTATTGATTGCATTGGGAGGAATTGAAGCTGCCTGGGGGATGAGACAGATATACGGTCTGGCTGTTTCCAATCATTCCCTGTATGCGCTTACGGGATCTTTCTATAATCCGGGACCTTATTCCGGATATTTGGCGATGATATTTCCGCTTTGTCTGCATGAGTGGTTAAACTTGAAAGAAAGAACGGAACGCACATGGTAGAACAGGGAAAGTATTATATGGCATTAGGAGTTATGCTGTTGATTTTGTGTGTACTACCTGCCGGAATGAGCCGTTCGGCATGGATGGCTGCCGCAGTTTCGGGTATATGGGTATACGGAATACATGCTTCTTGGGCAACATGGTTGAAAGAGGCGGGGCAGAAATACAAGAAGACAATGATAACAGGTTTGGTGATTGGGGGATTAGTGTTGATAATGATAGGTTATGTCCTTTTTCAGCTGAAAGCAGCTTCTGCCAACGGACGTTTGTTAATGTGGAAAATCAGTTGTCTGGCTATTGCTGAAAGTCCGGTTGTTGGACATGGTGCAGATGGATTTGTTTCTGCTTATGGGAGGGCTCAGGAAGAATATTTTGCAAATGGAGAATATTCGGAGACGGAGGAATTGGTAGCAGGTAGTCCGGAATATGCTTTTAATGAATATCTGCAGGTGGCGGTGGAATATGGAATCCCTTTCTTATTTGTTGTTTTACTAGTTATTGCTTTTTGTTTTTGGAGAGGAATTACCGAAAACAAATAGGTATTTGTGGTGGGGTGATTTCGGTTTTAGTGTTTGCCTTATCTTCCTATCCGATGCAGATTCCGGGATTTGCAATGACATTCTATTTCTTGTTAGCCGCTTGTGTCATAGGGCGTTCAAAGGTGGCGTTGCTATTCTTTATTTTGATGATAGCTTTGTTAGGAGCATATTACTGGAAGAATAATCAATATAAGGCTTGTAAAGAGTGGTATCGAAGTAAAATGCTTTATAATATTGGCGCTTATCAGGCAGCTAAAGAAGGGTATGAAAAGCTGTATCCGGATTTGAAGACTCGGGGAACTTTCCTTTTTGAACATGGACACTGTTTGCATAAATTGAAAGAATATGATAATTCTACAAGATTGATGCAAGAAGCAATGAAATATACTTGTGATCCGATGGTTCTTAATATTATCGGAAAAAACTATCAGGCAACAGGAGAATACGAAGAGGCGGAAGAGAGTTTGATACGGTCTACTCATCGACTTCCGGGACGGATTTATCCTTATTATCTTTTGGTGAAACTTTATGCGGAATCGGAATATCGGCAGCCTGAGAAGTTGAAATATGCGGCGGAGGTTGTATTAACGAAAGAACCGAAAGTGCAATCGACGGCAGTAAAAGAGATGCGGGCGGAAGTACAGAAATATTTGAAATGAACGCATAGGTTAGGGCGAAATGTAAATGTATACTGTTAAGAATAGTTATGATATTATGTATCTGAGAAAATTATTACTGATAAAAAAAATATAGATATTCCAATTATGTTACTTTTGTAGCTAAGTAGAACATAAAATAAAATGCTATGAAAACAAATATCCTTATGAGAAAATACAGTTATATATGGATGCTGCTATGTTGTTTAGCTTATGGTGGAATGACATCTTGCTCTGGCAAGAAAAGTGATGCAGACGAGCAGGATAAAGGTGTTTCTACCGTTCTTCCGGATTCAAAGAATGAAGTCACCGTTCAAATTCTAAAGAGGTGTGATTTTCATCACGAACTAGTCAGTAACGGCAAGGTAAGTGCCCGCGGGCAGGCTGATCTTCGTTTTGAAACGAATGAGGTTATTGCTCATGTCTATGTGAAAAACGGTGATCGTGTTCGTAAGGGGCAGAAGTTGGCCGAGCTGGATAAATTCCGTCTGGAACAGAAATTATCACAGGCGGAAGATGCTTTGTTGAAAGCGGAGCTTGAACTGAAAGATGTACTTATCGGGCAGGGATATACGCCGGATGATTTTAGCAAGGTGCCTGAAGAAACCATGAAACTTGCGAAAGTAAAGAGCGGCTATGAACAGTCGAAGTCCCAGTATGAACTTACGAAAAGAGAAACGGAGCATGCTACACTTGTTGCCCCCTTTGACGATAGTAGCTAATCTGTTTTCAAAACCTTATAATCTCGCTAATACGTCCGAGGCATTTTGTACTGTCATTGACACTCGTGGGATGGAAACTGATTTCACCGTGTTGGAGAACGAATTGGCTTTTATTAAAACCGGTGACAAAGTAATGATTACTCCTTATGCCGGCGGAGGTTCTTATGAAGGTAGTGTATCTGAAATCAATCCGCTGGTGGATGCGAACGGAATGGTAAAAGTAAAAGCTGCGGTAAACGGACAGGGGAAGTTGTTTAGCGGCATGAACGTAAGGGTAAGCGTCAAGCGGAGTTTAGGGGAGCAGTTGGTCATTCCTAAAACGGCTGTGGTGCTGCGTTCCGGCAAACAGGTTGTGTTTACCTTAAAAGAAGGCAAGGCAATGTGGAATTATGTACATACGGGATTGGAGAATGCTACGGAATATGTTGTCTCGGATAAATCTCAGGGAGGTGTTGAAGATGGCCTCTTGGAAGGAGATACGGTTATTGTCACCGGGAACTTGAATTTAGCGCATGAAACGGAGGTGACTATAAGCGGTGAATGATTGACTGCAAACGATAAATACAGAGAAAAGCATGATAAAATTTTTAATCCAGCGTCCTATTGCCGTGCTGATGGCTTTCACCGCCTGTTTTATAATCGGGCTGGTGACTTATTCTACACTTCCGATATCTCTGCTTCCGAATATCGCTATTCCGGAGATCACTATACAGGTGTCTGCTGCCAATACATCTGCCCGCGAACTGGAAAATACGATTGTGAAACCTTTGCGCAGCCAGTTGATACAGGTTTCTACATTGAAAGATATTCACAGTGAGTCTAGAGACGGCGCCGGTATTATCCGCTTGTCTTTTGATTTCGGTACTAATACGGACCTGGCCTTTATCGAGGTCAATGAAAAGATAGACGCTGCAATGAACTATCTCCCGAAGGAAACGGAACGTCCGAAAGTCATTAAGGCGAGCGCAACGGATATACCTGTTTTTTACCTGAATCTGACTTTGAAGAATGACAGTGCTTATAGCATTACGGGACAACAGTCCTTTCTGGATCTGTGTGAATTTGCGGAATCGGTCATTAAACGTAGGATAGAGCAGCTTGAAGAAGTGGCTATGGTAGATGTGACCGGATTGGTGGAACGTCAGGTGCAGATTGTGCCCGATGAGGATATGCTCTCCATGTTGGGAATTTCTATTGAGGATATAGAATCGACTCTGGCTGCCAATAATGTGGAACCGGGTAGTATGACGGTACGTGACGGATATTATGAATATAACATAAAGTTTCCACCCTCCTGCGTACTGCAGAAGATGTAGAAAATATTTATCTGCGTAAAGGAGACCGGATTGTGCAGTTAAAGGATTTCTGCCGGGTGAATATTGTGCCCGTAAAAGAAAAAGGGGTATCTGTATCTAACGGGAAAAGGGCAGTGACGCTGGCTGTTATCAAGCAGGCGGATGAGAATATGGATAAGATGAAGAAATCTCTGGTAGAGACGATGGAGTACTTCCAACGGGTATATCCGGATATTGATTTCAGTATCAGCCGTAATCAGACGGAATTGCTGGACTACACAATTTCGAATCTGCAACAGAATCTGTCTTTAGGTTTTCTCTTTATCTGCCTGGTAGCGGTCTTGTTTCTGGGGGATGTAAAATCTCCGTTGGTTATCGGACTTAGCATGGTGGTTTCTATCGTAATCAGTTTCGTTTTCTTCTATCTGTGCAATATGTCCCTGAATATCATTTCACTCGCCGGATTGATTCTGGCATTGGGTATGATGATTGACAGTTCGATTATTGTAACTGAGAATATATCGCAATACCGGGAACGGGGATATTCGTTGCGCCGTGCCTGTATCATGGGAACAAGCGAAGTGGTGACTCCCATGTTGAGTTCCTCCTTAACGACCATTGCCGTGTTTGCACCGTTGATTTTTATGAGTGGTATTGCCGGAGCTATCTTTTACGATCAGGCTTTTTCAGTTACAGTGGGACTTATGGTTTCTTATTTTACGGGTATCATGTTGCTTCCCGTACTTTATCTGCTGGTCTACCGGACCGGTATCCATACCCGGAAATGGAAGTGGCTTTCCTTTAAATTCAATAACCCGATAAAGATCATACATTAGACCGTTTTTATGATGCGGGGGTGGACTGGGTATTCAGCCATAAAACGTTCAGTGTTTTGTTCTGTGCTATTTCCATTCCGCTTTGTG
>ENA-OQCK01000251-OQCK01000251.1-human-gut-metagenome-genome-assembly--contig:-NODE-251-length-31975-cov-8.929038_pt1 | contig 31975 bp, 40 predicted proteins | sample MGYA00242498_ERZ504578 | MGnify/ENA primary metagenome ERZ504578 (study PRJEB26092, sample SAMD00036229) | human gut metagenome | host: Homo sapiens | study: EMG produced TPA metagenomics assembly of...
AAGATCTCTGCCTCGCATTCGAACAAATCATAACCCACGAACTTACATTCACCCTCTTTCAGCGTGATCCAGTCGCCTGTCTCGATAGCGGCGGCGTTACGGGCACGCTCTTTCTGCTTCTGCATAGCCTTATTGAAGGCCTCGATATCGGCTTCCATGCCGTTCTCACGAAGAATCAATTCCGTTAAGTCCAACGGGAATCCGTAGGTATCATATAATGTAAAGGCATCTACGCCATTCAAGACCGTCTTCCCCGCAGCCTTCGTCTCCTCCATTTTCTTATCCAGCAAACGGATACCGGTTTCCAAGGTACGAAGGAAAGATTCTTCCTCCTCCTTGATAACCTTCTCAATCAAAGTTTTCTGAGCGATCAATTCCGGATAAGCGTCGCCCATCGTCTCGATCAATACGGGCAAAAGCTTATACATAAACGCTTCCTTGCGATCCAAGAATGTATAACCATAACGAACGGCACGCCGCAAGATACGACGGATTACATAACCGGCTTAGCGTTTGAAGGCAACTGTCCGTCCGTGATAGCGAAAGCGATCGTACGGATATGATCGGCGATCACACGCATAGCGATATCTTGCTGTTTATCCGTACCGTAAGTCGTACCCGCCATTCCCGCGATTACCTTGATAATCGGTTGGAATACGTCCGTATCATAATTTGAGGTCTTACCCTGCAATGCCATACACAGACGCTCGAATCCCATACCGGTATCGATTACCTTAGCCGGCAGCGGTTCCAAAGAGCCGTCGGCCTTGCGGTTGAATTGCATGAACACAAGGTTCCAGATCTCGATTACCTGCGGATGATCCTTATTTACCATATCGGCGCCGCTGACCGCCGCACGCTCCTCGTCCGAACGAAGGTCGATATGGATCTCGGAACAGGGACCGCAAGGACCGTGTCCCCCATTTCCCAGAAGTTATCATGTTTGTTACCGTTCAGAATATGATCTTTCGGTAAATATTGCTCCCAATAACCAGCAGCTTCGTTATCACGATCTAAGCCTTCAGCGGGGCTTCCCTCGAATACGGTGGCATATAAACGCTCCGGATTCAGCTTCAATACCTCTACCAAGTATTCCCAAGCCCAGTTGATCGCCTCTTTCTTAAAATAATCTCCGAACGACCAGTTTCCGAGCATCTCAAACATCGTATGGTGATAGGTATCATGCCCTACCTCCTCTAAATCGTTATGCTTACCGCTAACACGAAGACATTTCTGAGAGTCCGCGACACGAGGATACTTACGGGGCACGTTGCCCAAGATAATATCTTTAAACTGATTCATTCCCGCGTTCGTAAACATCAACGTGGGGTCACCCTTCACCACCATTGGAGCGGAAGGCACGATCTGGTGTTCCTTAGAAGCGAAGAATTGCTTGAAGGATTCACGGATTTCTTTTGCTGTCAACATAATCTATTTATATAGTTCTCGTTAATATTCTGAAAAACAATTTGCAAAAGTACTGCAAATTATTATTTTTGCGTGCATTCAGATAACAAAAAATGTAGATGAAACTCTTTAAAAGTCGCAAAACATACTATTTATACAATCCGAACACTCTCAATTATGAGCGTGTATACCCATCTAGCAAAGACCGGCTGTTCACCGTTCTCCGCCATTTAAGCACCGGAATAGCGTTCGGCGTAGCCACTTTTTTCGTCATGATGCATTTGGTGGACTCTCCGATGGAATCTCAGTTACGTAAGGAGAACCGCCTATTGCAAACTCAATACGAGGTGCTTTCCCTTCGCTTAAATAACGCGTTAGACGTATTGGATGATATCCAACAGCGTGACGAGAATCTGTACCGGGCGATCTTCCAAGCCGAGTCCATCCCCGAGTCCGTTCGGAAAGCCGGGTTTGGAGGGACAAACCGTTACGAGCATTTGATGAGCCTGTCCAATCCGGAGCTTGTTGTCTCCACGACCCAAAAGATGGATATGCTACGTAAGCAATTATATATCCAATCCAATTCCTTGGAAGAACTGATCTCCCTAGGAAAGAACCAAGAAGAGAGAAGTAAATGTATCCCGGCGATCCAGCGATTTCCAATAAGGATCTGCGTCGTACCGCTTCCGGCTATGGCGTACGTATCGACCCGATTTACCGTACACCTCGTTTCCATTCCGGAATGATTTCTCGGCAAAAGTGGGAACGGAGATCTATGCGACAGGTAATGGCGTTGTCACTTTCGCCGCTTGGAAACAGGGATACGGAAATTGTTTGATTATCGATCATGGCTACGGCTATCAGACGTTATACGGTCATATGAGTAAGTTCAAGAAACGTGTCGGACAAAAGGTTACTCGTGGAGAGGTGATTGGCGAGGTTGGAAATACCGGGAAATCTACCGGCCCTCACTTGCATTATGAGGTAATCGTACGAGGGAAGTATGATAACCCATCTAAATACTATTACATGGATCTCTCACCTGAGGAATACGACCGTATGATCCAGATCGCCGAGAATCATGGTCAGGTTATGGATTAAACTTCATTAGCAGTATGAGTCTAAAAAAGAATAAAGATCTCAAACTCTATTTTTCCATCAGCGAGGTGGCGCAGATGTTCGACGTGAACGAGTCCACCCTTCGCTTTTGGGAGAAGGAGTTCGATATCATCAATCCAAGGAAGACGAGCAAAGGTACCCGTTTTTATAAGCAGGAGGATATCGACGCGGTACGCCTCATCTACCATCTGGTTAAAGAGAGAGGGATGACCTTGGCCGGCGCACGGCAAAAACTGAAGGATAATAAAGAGACGACGATCCGCCAAGAAGAGATCGTAAACCGCCTGAAACAGATCAAAGAAGAGCTGTTAGCTATGAGAGACGCATTCGACGCTTTTGCCCCGAAAGTGTGATTATTCTGTTGATAAAACCAGAACAAAACCGTACCTTCGTCCCCCATTAAATAAAACATAAGTAAATAATATACAAGACATGGAAATTACAGGAAAAATTATTCAAGTCCTACCGGAAGTAGGTGGTATCAGCAAAGCCGGAAACGAATGGAAAAAACAAGAGTACGTATTAGAGACACACGATCAATATCCCAAGAAGTATGCTTCCAGATATTCGGAGCGGATAAGATCGCTCAAGCGGCCATTCAACCGGGCGAGGAATTGACAGTCTCTTTCGACATTGACAGCGTGAGTACCAAGGCCGCTGGTTCACCAGTATCAACGCATGGAAAGTAGACCGTCCGATGGCGGCAACTTCTCAAGCCGCTCCGATGGGAGTAACTCCGGATAATTTCGCTCCGGCTTCCGCTCCTACGGCTCCAGCCTCATCCGCTCCTGATTTCGGACCGGCCAATCCTATTGATGATTTGCCATTCTAAAGACTAATGGATATCGTATTACTAATTGGCGGTTTACTACTAATTTTAGTTGGGGCTAACGCCTTGACGGATGGTGCCGCCTCGGTAGCCAAACGCTTCAATATTTCCAGCTTAGTAATCGGGCTAACTATTGTGGCGTTTGGGACTTCCGCACCGGAATTAACGGTCAGTGTCGTATCTGCCTTGAAAGGAGCTCAGATATCGCTATTGGTAATGTAGTAGGAAGCAATATATTTAACGCCTTGATGATTGTCGGCTGTACGGCCGCTATCGTACCGATCAGCGTCACGAAAGGTACGTTGAGCAAAGAGATCCCTCTTTGCGTGCTTGCCTCAATCGTATTATTTATTTGTGCGAATGACGTTTTGATCAACGGTGCGTCGCAAAATAGTATCAGTAGTAGCGATGGAATGTTACTATTATGCTTCTTCGCCATTTTCCTTGGCTATACATTCGCGATCGCACATAATGGAGAGGAAAATGGAGAGAGCACGATTAAAATAATGCCCATTTGGAAAGCGAGTTTATTCATCATTGGTGGATTGGCCGGTTTGATTTACGGAGGACAATTTTTCGTGGATGGAGCTTCTGGTATCGCCCGTGGACTGGGCGTCAGCGAATCTATTATCGGTTTGACTTTAGTGGCCGGAGGAACCTCTCTTCCTGAGTTAGCGACTTCCGTCGTGGCCGCATTAAAGAAGAACCCGGAGATGGCGATCGGAAATGTTATCGGTTCCAACCTCTTCAATATATTCTTCGTATTAGGTTGTAGCGCGACAATCACGCCGATGAACATACAAGGCATTACCAATCTGGATTTGGGCGTCATGATCGGTTCATGCGTATTGCTTTATATTTTTGGCCTTTTCTTCAAGAAACGGACCATCACTAGGCCGGAGGGAATCCTATTGATCGCTTGTTATATAGCTTATATAACTTATTTGATTGTCGGCTGATAAAGCTTTTATAAAACAAAAGTGTAGCGAAGTGCTACACTGTTTTATAGCAGAAAGGAAGTGCCGGTACAACGTCCGAACAACGTCTGAAGTTTCCGGCAAGCTCCTCCCCTACTTTTCAATACTAAACTTAATTTACTCCCAGCCTGGGGTAGTCTGTTTCAAGACAGGACTTGCATTCAACTGGTTCTGCGGGATCGGGAAATAAGTATATTCCTTATCGGAGGATCTTTCTCCTTATTCCACCAAGCCTCACCGAACTTACCCCAACGGATCAAGTCCACGCGACGGCGACGCTCGCCCAAGAACTCGCGTCCCCACTCATCCAAGAATTCCGCATCGGTCAGTTTGGCAGGATTAGCTACATAACTGTACTTGCTCCATTCCTCGGTGGGATAGTTTCTAATGCGCACATAATCCAGTAATTCAGCGGCTTTCGCCTTATTTCCTTCTCTGTAATAACATTCAGCCAAGGAGTAGTAGATCTCGGCCAAACGCATCTCCGGCGTGGATTGAGAACGGAATAACCCGTCGTGATCTGGCAAATAAGGGAATTTGTTGAAACGGATACCGGAATTCTCCTCACCGGTCGTAACCTGCGACTTCTTAGCGATCACATCCGCGTCATTGCAAATGAAATAACCACGCTCGGCCACCTCCTTCATGTAAGTGATAAAACGAGCCTTATAAGCCTCATCGCTCTCACCGTCTTTCTTCTTCAACTCTGCTTGCTCGGAGAAACGACCGACTTGGTCTACGAATACCAAAGGAACACCGGCATATTCCTCAGAGCCGTTCACGTACTGATCCGTGAAACCATATTGTTTGGACTTGTCGTACTGCATTTGCATGCCTTGCAAGAAGAAGCCTCATAACCGCCATTTGCATCGGTGGTATGGAACGGAATCACGCGGTAATCACACTTAGCGTATTTTTCGAACGGATTACCCAACCCGCTGGCGAATTGGTACACGTTTCCTTGGAAATCGCGGGAAGGTTGCAAGTGAATACCGTTGTTACCTCCTCCATCGCTACCTATCGTCTGAGCTGCGGAATAGTGCATTCCGTCTGCCCACATCGTCTGTTGCTCCAAACGACCGCGCTCGTGCCAGAACTCAAACAAGTTCTCAGGAGACTGGTAGCCATTGATACCCGAACGGAACGGATCACGGTAATCAGACTGATTGATGCTATAGGATCCATACACGCCATTGATGATATCCTGCGCATACTTCTTACAGTCGGCCATACGATCCTCTCCAACCCAAACCTTCGCGTTCAAGTACAAGCAACTAGCAAACCTGCCGCAGGGCCTTGCGTCCAACGACCGATACGTTTCTCCTTAGGTAAGGAAGGAAGCGCATCCTTCAATTCAGACTCGATAAAATTGAACACATCCTTAGCCGGGCTTTGCGCAACGATCTCCTCCGCACCCTGCTGCTCAGTAGCGATAGGCACCTCGCGGAAGAAATCCAGCAAGAACATGTAGTACCAAGCCCGCAACACACGTAAATCACTGAAATAAGCGGCTTTCTCCTCATCGGTCACACCGATCGAACTGAAATCTAACGTATTGAAGTCGCGCAATACGGTATTCACCTGGCTGATACACTGGTACGACTGTACCCACCCTCCATTGATCTGCGCCTGGATATAATTCCATTTGTGCTCATGCAAACGAATCCACATACCATCGTCATACCCATGGCGACCCTTTTGCGTCCATACGAAATGATCAGCGGTAAGCTCCTGTAATTTCCAGATGTCACCACGCCATGTCACGTTATCACTATGTTCAAAGCATCGCACCACGGCCGCCTCTACCGAAGCCTTATCCGTATAATAGTTGTCTTTCGTCAAGTCCGAATATATCGTCTCGGTCAAGTCCGTGCAAGATGTCATCGCCAACAGCCCCAATGCACCTACCGTACCGCATACTATAGATTTGATTCTTTTCATGTCTATTTCTTTGATTAAGATTAATAAGTAATTTGTACACCAAACGTCAGATTACGTGCGGTCGGATATACATCCATGCCACCAATGCCCGGCCACAAACCGGTTGTCGTTACGGTCGTAGGATCCACGCCCGAATACTTCGTCAGCGTAAATACGTTCTTCAAGGTTCCATACACACGCAAGCTTGAGATCCATTTCGTATTCAACTTCGGTGTCCATCCCACCGTGATGTTATCCAGGCGCAAATAGTTGCCATTCTGCAAGAAGTAGTCGCAAATCACTTTGGGACCCTTAATATGGGCGTTCTCCTCGTAAGCGGAAGAAAGCTTATTGTCACCCGCAACCACTTGCAAACCGTAATACATTTCATATTGGTTCATCACCTTGTATCCAAAACGTCCGCGGAAGAACAAAGAAAGGTCGAAATTCTTATACGTGAAGGTATTGCCCCACGACAACTCCCATTTGGGCACACCCGTACCGTCCAGATACACCTTATCTTTCTCATCACCATCCGAGCCGAGTTTCGTATCTCCGCCGATCTCTCCACCTTTCCAGATCAAGATATTGCCAGCATCATCCACACCTGCGTAGCGGAAGCCATAGAAAGAACCGATAGGCGTGTCATCCTGCAAGCGCTGGGCTGATCCTGGGTTCCCCGGAGATGGGAAACCTTCGCCCTCGATGAAACCTAACTGATATTTTTCATTCGAGAATGATTTCAGTTTTGAGGTCGTATAAGACAACATCACGTTCGTGGAATAAGAGAAATCCTCTGTCCGCACGGCATCCCAATTCGCCTAGAACTCGAAGCCCTTGGAGGTAGTTGTTCCCACGTTGGCCACGATAGACTCGTGCAAATAAGGAGGCAGGGGCACCTTGTAATCACCGATCACGTCTTTACCGTCGCGGATAAAGAAGTCCAAGCTACCAGACAAGCGAGATTCGAACAAGGTATAGTCGATACCCAAGTTGTAAGAGATCTGCTTCTCCCAAGCCAAGTCATAGTTCGGGTTATTGCCCGGTCCATACCCCTGCAACCAGCCGAACTGATCGCTATAGTACTCTCCATATCCGGAGTACTTGGCCAATGAGATATAGCGGTCGAAACCGGAACGCCCGGTCACACCGTAAGAGAAGCGAAGCTTCAAGTCGTCTACCATTCCACTATTCTCGAACACGGGCAGCTTGGACATGCGCCATGCGGCGGAAGCCGCCGGGAAAGTACCCCACTTATGATCCACGCCAAACTTGGAATTACCCTCATGCGCAATGATCCCGTGAACAAGAAAATGTCGTTCCAGTTATAATTGATACGGCCCAAGAAAGCGATGGTCTTCTCCTGCGTCTTTTGCGATTCCATGCCAAGACGACCGCTTACCTTCTCATAATCGCCACCTTGCAAATAATTAGTCATGAACGCATCTGAGGGAAAGTTACGGTTGTTGGCCATCAATTTCTCGTAATTAAACTCTTGGTAAGAGTAACCGGCCATGATCTTGAAGTCGTGCACCTCGTTGATCTTAAAGTTGTAGTTACCCAACCACTCCAACGTCCAGTCCGTCCAGTTCTCTTGCGTGATCTTCGCCCAGCCATTGTATCCGCCATCGATACACTCGCGGAATGTCTTGAACTTATAGTCTTGCTCTTTCTTGCTATGCCCTTGGCGACCGAGTTTCAGCTCCGTGCTCAAGTTATCCAAGATATTCAACTTGCGTTCAAGTCGATGATCGAGTATTCCTGCAAAGCTCCGCGGTCACGCTCGGTCAAGTTCTTCACCGGATTATAAGAATAACTGTTGCCCTTGAAAGCGTCCATCTCGTCTACGCTATAGGTAGGATTCAACTGGACCGCCTGCTTGAAAGAGCCATAATCCGTATAATCCTCATCGGCCACACGGTACGAGAAGTTTCCGCCTACTTCCAGCAAGCCTTCCAACGTAGTCTGCTTGAAACTACCGCGCAAGCCATATTCCTTACGATTAGAAGCGATATCGAGTCCCCCTTTCTGACGATAGTTGGCAGAAACACGGAAGATCGTGCTCTCGCTACCTCCGGATAAAGAGATATTATGGTTATGTCCGAAGTTATCCTTGTTCAGCACCTCATCGTACCAATTCGTACGATACCCATAATCCTTCGCACCGGTCACCTTCTCCAAATACTCATCCGCATCCAAGATATCCGGCCGGCTTGCCACGAAATCATGCTCTACGTATCCATCATACGTGATAGTAGTCTTACCTGCTTACCCTGTTTAGTGGTCACCAAGATAACACCATTGGCACCGCGAGAACCATAGATGGCAGCGGCAGAACCATCTTTCAATACCGTGATCGACTCGATATCTGCCTGTGCGATGTTACGAAGGTCGCCGCCGGGCATACCGTCAATTACGACTAACGGGCTATTACCCGCTTTCAAGGAAGAAGCACCGCGCACTTGGATACTAGAGCTGGAGTTCGGGTCGGCAGCGGCCGCACTGTTTACCGATACACCGGCCACCTTACCATCGATCATCTGCATCGCATCATTCACGGCACCCGCCAAGAAATCCTTGCTTTTCACACTGGTCACAGCAGTAGTCAAGTCCTTTTTCACGGACGAGCCATAACCGACAACCACAACCTCATCCAAGTTTCGGAATCTTCCTCTAGCGTTATATTGAAAGAAGACTTACTTCCTACCGGAATCTCTTGCGTCTTGAAACCAATATAAGAGATTTGCAGGATAGCAGCACTAGGTACATTCTCGATCTTGAAAGCACCATCAAAGTCGGTAATGCTACCCACGTTCGCCCCCTTCACAACTACGTTAGCGCCAATAATCGGCTCACCAGACTTGTCGGCGACTACTCCGGAAACACTTTTACTCTGCTGAGCGACATTCACTATCGGCAACACATTAGTCTCGTTTGCTCCCATAGCCGCCAAATCTGTCGTAGAGAACGCGGACACCAGCAAACTAAGTGCAGAAAATCTCGCTATATTCCTTAAAGAAAATAGTTTAGATATTTTATTCATATTAATAATAATAGTTTGTTGAATTAATTATTCACGAAATAAGGTTACACATTTCACAGGTATTAATCACATTCTTGTCTGATTCTTCATAGGCATACATTTAAATTAACATTAATCTCATTGATAAAAACACTATACATTAATAAATATGTATTAGGAAGGCAAGTTCCCGTGGAACTATAGAAGTTGAAAGTAATAGGAGTAAGTAAAATCCTTTATAAGAAACGTAATGCGGCTTAATAACGCTCTACTCCTGTATGAATTCTTACTTGATAGCGTATAGATTCTTGTTCGCATGCCGTATAATTCCATAAACCACGGCGTGGTCTGTACAGATCACATCATGGAATATACAGATCGCGACTTGGTTTGTACATCCCACGGCGATCATTAAGGAATAGATCAAGTGACAAGTAGGTTTGTATATAGCGAAAAAAATGTTTATTACTGGATGATATGAACAATTATACCTAAAGCTATTGGGTAACCTATATCAAGCAAGAGAGGTTCGACCTAAACAGGATGGAGGAATAGTCGGAGTAAATAATTTGATGTATTTGTCCTAAGTCATGTATAATGTTTAAAAAAATAATATTACATTTGTATCGTAATCGGTTGGCATATGAGTGTGTGTGCGTAAACGATAAACGTTACTATAGTTCCACGGGAACTATAGTAAACAATGCTCCCTACTTATCCTACACTTAATCCGCTACACGTCCGACAGATTTAATATTCTGTATCTTCGACAAAGTCACGCACATTTTCTGGATATCTTCTACGTCATGAACTTTCATCTTTATCTTACCTTCGAACACGCCGTCTTTCGCCTCGATCAGCAAGCGCATGATGTTCACGTTGAAATCCTCGGAAATCGTTTTCGTGATCGTATTCAATACGCCTATCGAGTCTATACCTTTCACCTCTAGCGTGGCCTCAAAAGAAGCGTTCATATGGCTGCTCCAAACCGTATTCAAGATACGTTCGCCAAAGCTACTTTTCAAGCGCATGGCGATCGGGCAGGAACGTTTATGAACTACTACATTTCCATCATCATTGATAAAACCTAAAGAGTCATCTCCCGGAATCGGCTTACAACATTCGGCAATTACATAATTACGCTCAAAAGCCTCCTCTTTCAATAAATAAGGCTTTTTCTTATCATATTTAGGCTTCTCTTTCTTGGCTTCCTCCTCTTCGGGTTGTTTCACCTTCTTGGAAGCGACACCCAACGCCTGTTTCACATACTTAAACAAGACATTATCCGTCTTCTCCTTCAACAGCTTCTTTAAATTCTCAGGCAAAACCACATCCCCCTTCTCTACCGCATAAAAGAATTCCTCACGTTTCGAGAATCCAAAGTACATGCCTAATTTATCCAGATTGGATGTACTCGCCTCAAGCTCCGAACGCTTGAAGGCATCAAGAACTTTTATCTCCCATACTTAGCGACCTCTTACGGACACGCTTTAATACGGCATCGATCTTCGCACGAGCCTTAGCGGTAGTCACGAAGTTCAACCACTCCGGTTGCGGCTCCTGAGAGCGGGAAGTCAAGACCTCCACCTGATCTCCACTGGACAGCGGATGACTCAATGGCACCAAACGATGGTTTACCTTAGCGCCAATACATTTATTACCAATATCAGAGTGAAGCGCATAAGCGAAATCCAAGGCGGTAGCCCTTGGGGCAATGTCTTTATATCTCCTTTCGGAGTGAAAACAAATATCTCGGAAGTAAATAAGTTCAGTTTGATCGTATCCAAGAAATCCAGCGCATTCGGGTCCGGACTCTCCAAAATCTCGGTAATGGTTTGTATCCATTTATCCAATTCCGTATCCTCCTCCACGTTGGATTCCTTGTATTTCCAATGGGCAGCGAAGCCTTTCTCTGCGATATCATCCATACGGCGGCTACGGATCTGGATCTCTACCCATTGTCCATCCGGTCCCATAACGGTCAGATGAAGCGCTTGATAACCGTTCGCTTTCGGACGGCTCACCCAATCACGGATACGGTCGGGACGAATCCGGTAAATATCCGTAATAGCCGAGTAGATATCCCAACATTGGTTTTTCTCGTCCACACCGGGAAGCGGGTCAAAAATAATGCGGACCGCATAAATATCATAAATATCCTCGAAAGCGACACCCTTGCTTTCCATCTTATTCCAAATGGAATAGACCGATTTCACACGGGCACGCATCTCATACTGAAGTCCCATCGATTTCAGCTTCTCGTCCACAGGGGCGGCGAAACGCTCGAATAATTTATTACGGCTCTCTTCTGTCGCTTTCAACTTAGCGCTGATGAAGTCATATTCTTGCGGATGCTCATATTTAAAACTCAAATCCTCCAGTTCCGTCTTGATCGAGAAGAGACCCAGACGATGCGCCAGAGGAGCATACAGATAAAGAGTCTCACCCGCGATCTTAAATTGCTTGGCGGGAAGCATGGAACCCAAAGTCCTCATATTATGAAGACGGTCTGCGATCTTGATTAGAATCACCCGTATATCGTCACTCATAGTCAGCAGCAACTTACGGAAGTTCTCGGCTTGAGCCGAGGCCTGTTCCCCAAAAATGCCACCGGATATCTTCGTCAAGCCATCCACGATCTGGGCGATCTTGTCTCCGAACATATCCCGGATATCCTCCACCGTATACTCGGTATCTTCCACGACATCATGCAATAACGCAGAGCAAATAGAGGTAGAGCCCAAACCCATCTCCCGGCATACGATACGAGCCACGGCGATAGGATGCATTATATAAGGTTCGCCGGAACGCCGTTTCACTCCGGCGTGCGCTTGATTGGCGAAATTAAAAGCTTTCGTGATTCGTTCGACCTTACGGCGGTGGTTTGACTTCAAATAATCGTTCAACAACGCATTGAACCCATCTTGTATCATCTGTTCGTCCGCAGAGAGAACGGACGCAGCCTCGCCCGTTTCTTTTATATCTTTTGTGTCCTTTGTATCGTCCATGGTTTTACACCTCCCATTTTTATACTGTATAGCCACAAATATATACAAATATTTGGAAGGAAACCCTAACAAAAGACAAAAATAGAATATCTACTGCTTAAATATGGATCCCATAGTCGTGTTTAACCTCGTCCATGACAAAAGTACTTCTTAACGAGCCCAAACTATCGATCGTTCCTAACACATTCAAAATAAACTCTTGATAATATTTCATATTGGGAGCGTGTATCTTCAATAAGTAATCATAATCGCCCGAAATATTATAGCACTCCGTTACCTCGGGGATTTCTTGGATAATCCGGGTAAACTCAAAAGCTATATCCTTATTCAGCCGAACCAATTTCACGCTACAAAAGACAACAAAGCCTTGATTCAGCTTCTCCGCATCTAGTACCGCTATATACTTCTTTATATATCCACTATTCTCAAGACGTTTTAAACGCTCGAACACCGGGGTTGACGAGAGACTGACCCTTGCCGCCAACTCTTTCGTAGTCAACCGGGCATTATCTTGTAACGTTCGGAGGATTTGCAGATCCACCTTGTCTAACTTATCAGAAACATTCATAAGAAAAAATTCTATCGGATTGATTCCCCAGCGTCCTTCGCCGAAGATGTATTCTATTTATAGCCCTAAAAATAGTATTATTTTCTATATTCTCAACGAATCTTGTTCAAAAAGCACACACATCATACATTTGCCAACAGAATAAGAACTAAATAAACAAGATGACTATGGCAACAAAGAAGTTACATTTTGAGACATTACAACTTCATGTAGGACAAGAACAACCGGATCCCGCAACCGACGCACGTGCGGTACCCATTTATCAAACAACTTCCTATGTATTCCATAACGCACAACATGCGGCAGACCGTTTCGGCTACGTGACGCAGGGAATATTTACGGACGTTTGACAAACTCCACGCAAGGCGTTTTCGAGGCACGTGTAGCTGCCTTAGAAGGAGGTGTGGCAGGTTTGGCCGTGGCTTCAGGAGCAGCGGCTGTCACCTATGCGTTACAGAACATAGTGAGGGCAGGAGATCATATTATCGCAGCCGATAATTTGTATGGCGGTTCCTTCAACCTGATCACCCATACACTGGCCTCCCAAGGCATTACTAATACGATTATCAATGTAAATGACCTAAACGCATTAGAAGCAGCCATCCGGGAAAACACGAAAGCCATTTATGTAGAGACATTCGGGAATCCTAACTCTGACGTAACGAATCTGGATGCGGTAGCGGAAGTCGCTCACCGATACCATGTTCCATTAATCGTAGACAATACGTTCGGAACCCCCTACTTGATTCGTCCGATCGAACATGGAGCTGACATTGTCATCCATTCCGCCACAAAGTTCATAGGAGGACACGGCAGTAGCTAGGAGGTGTAATTGTAGACGGAGGTACTTTCGACTGGAAAGCGAATGCAGATAAGTTCCCTACATTAGCAAAACCAGACCCAAGTTATCATGGAGCCATATTTGCGGACGTAGCAGGTTCCGCCGCCTTTGTCACCCGTATCCGTGCGGTCATTCTTCGCGATACCGGGGCAACGATCTCTCCTTTCAATGCTTTTATCTTGTTGCAAGGATTAGAGACCTTATCCCTACGCGTGGAACGCCATGTAGCAAACGCATTGAAAGTCGTGGATTATTTATCAAAACATCCGAAAGTAGAAAAGGTGAATCATCCATCACTTCCTACCCATCCGGACCACGAACTTACAATAAATATTTCCCGAATGGTGCCGGCAGTATCTTCACCTTTGAGATCAAAGGCGGGCAGGAAGCCGCTTGGAAATTCATCGACTCACTGGAGATCTTTTCCCTACTAGCGAATGTCGCCGATGTAAAGAGCCTTGTCATTCATCCATACACGACCACTCATTCCCAGATGAGCCCGGAAGAACTTGCCCAACAACACATAACACCATCCACCGTACGCTTGAGCATCGGAACCGAATATATAGATGATATTATAGATGATCTGGATCAAGCTTTCGCTAAAATCTGATAGCGCACTTCCAAAAGGAAAAGGACAGAAGCAAAGAAGGCGATCCCTGTTCGACACAAGGATCGCCTTTCTAATCAACATCACATCGAGCCAAGGTTACACTCATTTATTCTCAGCCAAATAGATATCCGTAAATGTCACAGCTCCGGTTAATCGGTTATTGTTGTTAGTTACATTTAACAATATGACATACTTGCGATACTGATCGGCAGTCAACGCCTCTTTCATCAGCTTCAGATTGCCATACACGGCTTTTTGCAATCGTTCATCCTGACGCTTCAGGTCTTTGCTCAAACTCTTTCTTTGTTCTTGTACAAAATAATCATTAATGTTAAGTACCTCCTCCATTTGGTAAGGAGCCAATCCTAGATAAGAACTCAATCGGCTAAACTCTACCGCAAACGGTTCTTTATTCCCATATTCATTCACACATTGCGCTTTCGCAAAATTCATTGTAGCACTCATTCCCAAAACCGCTACCGCCATAATTAACTTTCTCATAATACCTACAATTTACCTATTACAAAACCATTCACAAAACAAACACTCATTTTAGAGAAGATAGCCTAAACATTCTTTTGTTTCGGACTAATCCTTTTTTACAAACCTATTAACCTATCTAATGTGTATGATAAAACTCGGATTAACATCAAAATTTCAACTTACATCTTATTGATGTATCTCCTTGTTTGTATTGCAAAGATGAAGAATTATCGGATAGGTAGTTTCCGATTGTTGACGAAAAGGAAAAAATGGGGATTGAACACGAAAAGGGCAAAAAAATGCCGGCTTTAAGAGAACCGGCATTTCTATTTAATTATCATTCCAGACTTACTATCCAAGACTTAAACTCGGATGCTTTATTTTTACTAATATATATACGCTCAGGCACTTCTATATCCAAAGTAACGAGCAAACGGCTATCAAACCAAATTGTTATGTCCTTCACGCTATCACGAGAAATGATGAATTGTTTATTCGCACGGATAAAATCAGCAGGACTTAAAGAAGAAATTATCTGTTCCAATGTTTTAGCATATGGATACGAATTACCACTCTTTAAATAAACATATGTATTCTTATCAGCCGTATAGAAACAAGACACATCTTTCAAGCTAATAGGCAACAATTTATCCTTAATAGGAATCAGTAGTTTATCCTTGTATTTAGGAGTAGTAGACAACTGTGTTAATTGGGATAAATAATGGATGATATCTTGATGATTCCATCGGCTAAACTTATCTAAGGCCCTTTTCAATTCTTCCGACTTAATCGGCTTCAAGATATAGTCTATGCTGTTTACTTTGAAAGCGTCGATCGCATATTGATCGTACGCCGTAGTAAAGATAATCGGTGCCTCCACCTCTATCTGGTCAAAAATAGCGAAAGCGGAACCGTCTGATAAATGAATATCCATAAAAATCAAATCCGGCCTCGGATTGGCTTGCAGCCAACGTACCGTTTGCTGGACACTCTCCGTATTTCCCATGATCTCAATCGTGGGATCTATTGTAACCAACATATCCGCTAAGTTCTCATAGGCGGCGGTCTCGTCCTCTACGATCAGTATTCTCATATAGCATCATTTTAGGGGTAGGTATACCTGAAACTCATCCTCATCAGATTCTACCCGTATTTGTTTATTCATTAATAGCAAGAAACGATTCTCCAGATTCTTAAGCCCGGTTCCATTCGTATCCGGCAAGGTCAATTTCGGATAGATTGGATTAGAAACAACCAGTTCCATTCGCTCGTTCAGCCGGATCAAGATATCCATCCGGTGCTCGCTGTCTATAATATTATGTACCGTCACGTTCTCTACCAACGGAAGCAAAGATAATACGGGAATTCGCAAGTTCCGCTTATCTTCGGGAACTTCGATCGTAAAAGTAAGCTTATTGGCGAAACGGACTACCATTACATGCTGAAAAGCCTCTATAAACGCAAGCTCCTCCGACAGTGGTACCAAATTCTTTTTATCACTCTGAAGGATATAACGGAATATATCGGACAATTTCGTAACATACAACAAGGTATTCTCATCGTTTTTCTTCCGTATCAAGGAGGAGATTCCATTCAATGAATTGAAAAAGAAATGCGGATTGATCTGGTTCACCAATGCATCGCAGCGGCTCTGCAAATTCTCGACACGCAGATTCTCGATCAATTGATCCTTTCCCGTTGATTGTGATATAGCATTTGTATATAGCCGATCAAGGTACATAACAACGCCAACACGATAAACTGGAAGATAATGATACTCAAAAAACGATCATAACTAATAGTCAGGAAGGAGATCAATTTATAGACAACAAAGCCTCCAGAAACGTACAAGGCATTCCAGAACAACCGCTCGAAGAAGGAGGTACAATCCTCATGCTTCAAGTTACTTTTCAGCAAAAACCAAATAAGTCCCCAAAAGTAAAGAAAACGGAACCCAAAGAAGAGCAAAAAACCTTGATGATCGTTCGGAGCCAGATAGCTCATGTCACAAAAGATCCATGCCAAATTCGGATAGGCGATAAACACCGCGCAAACCAAACTGACCAACCAAGGTTTAGCCTTGACCACTGATATCTTTTCATCCAATGACCCATACGATTGTTTCTTTTTTCGTATACAAAGGAATAAAAAATCATTCACATCCTTCTCCAGTGCACGAAGAAAGCGAAAAAAAAGAGTTAAAGACGAATTATCCCCGAATGATCATCCTACCGGTATCTTCAGTACTTGGCCCGGACGGATATCCGGACTTGACAGCCCATTCACCTTTTGTAAGGAAGAAGCGGTAACCCCAGGGTATTTCTTGGAAATCGAATAAAGCGAATCTCCCGATTTAACCTTATAAGAGACAAAATCTTTATTGGCGGAAGCGATCTGTTTTGTAGCGACGGAAGCGACTTTTTCGTTGTTGTCGCAGTTGATTTCGCAGTCACGGTAGTTGATTTCACCGGAGTCTTGGTAGCCGAGGCAAAAGCGACACCCCCATTATCTACATATAATCTTAACCGTTTTCCTTTCGCTACCCGGTTGGAGCTTAGCCCGTTCCATTTACGGATATCTTTCGCTGTCACGCCATAGCGGTTAGCGATCGTATAAAGATTCTCACCACTTAGTACGACATGCGTAATCTTCTCGCGAGTAGCGCCTCCCGGTAAAGAACCTTTCATCTTATCTCCCGGAATGCAATTCGCCAACAGTTCCTCGATCCGATGCGTATAGACCGTATCTTCTTTATCAATAAAAGCATAGGTTTCTGCCGCAGGTAGTTTCAAGACCGAAGGGCGGGTATTACCCGGAACGATGTCTCTTTTATATTGTGGATTTAACGCACGCAACGTCTCAATATCTACTTGCAATAGATCTGATACCTGCTGCAAATGTAGGGCATTATTCACCATGACCGTATCCGTGGCTAGCGGCAAGCTGGTTTGCATCGGACAGATGTTATGCTCGCAATAATAATTCATGACGTAATTGGCGGCGATAAATAAGGGGACGTATGAACGAGTCTCTTTCGGTAAATAAGGGAAGATATCCCAGAAGTCCGTCTTGCCCCCCGAACGACGGATCGCTTTATTCACGTTGCCCGGCCCACAGTTATAAGATGCCAACACTAAATTCCAATCCCCATAGATAGCGTACATATCCTTGAAATACTTACAAGCGGCCTCGGTCGCTTTCAAGGGGTCCCGGCGCTCGTCCACCAAGCTATTAATCTCCAAGCCATAGCTCTTACCCGTAGGAAGCATGAATTGCCATAAACCACAAGCGCCCACACGAGAGAGGGCTACCGGATTCAAGGCACTTTCCACGACGGCGAGATATTTCAATTCAATAGGCAGGCCATGCTCATCCAACACCTGCTCGATTATCGGAAAATAAAAGTCCGCCATCCCCAGCATATAACGCACTAAATTTCGTTTACGCTCCGCATATAAGTCAATACAATCACGCACTATATTATTATAGGGCAAAGCGATCACGCTGGGAAGCCTAGACAGGCGGTCGATATAGACCGAATCCGGGAAATAGACATTCTCGTCGTCATCATGGCAAAAGTCCTCTCTTTTTGAGAAATATTGCACATGCCAAGTACGGAGCAAACTATCCACGTTCGCATCCAAGCTTTCCGGAATCAATCCGACCTCAGACTCCAGCGAGCTTAAGGTATCTTTTTCCTCAATTCGGGTCTCTTCCTGCGCATAGACCAATGAGACCAAACAATTTAAACAAATGAGTGCTAGCAGGTATCTTTTCATGTATATCAGAATTTTAGACTGCAATTCAATCCGTAAGTACGAGGCGTGACACTCGTCTTCGGACTAACAACCGGCTCCAAATGCAAGGATAAATCCGGTGATATATCAAAATCGAATAACTGGGCATCCACGTAAGCATCCACGATACTCAACGCATACACCCCGACCGTAATAATTATACTCAAGTCTCTATATCGACGAAAATAATCCTTCTGTCTTTTCAATTGATCCTTGAAATTTGAATTATTAATCGCATCCTCAGGAGCCATGGAAGTCAAGTCTTGCCAACTTTTACTCCAAGCATCCGGATTTTCCAGATTCTTAGCGGCATCATACATGATATCCTTATAAGCTGTCGAATAATCCTTATAGTTCTTGTTGTTCCAAGTCACGGCATACATACATCCCATCAAGCCACCGTAAACGATCGGTAATTTCCAATATTTCCGGTTATAGATCTGTCCCAGACCCGGAACCAAGGCGAACAAGACCGCTTTTGTCGGATTCGGCTTAAAAGCCAGCTTCATCTTCACTTCCGGTACGCCCACCGAATCGGCCGCCATCAAGACGGCTTGCACGGTAGAATCCGGGGCAGCTACCTCCACGGAATCGGAAACTATAGCAGGAACGGCTTTCTCCGTCTTATCCTCCTGTGCGTTACCCATCCCGGCATAGCACATGAATCCGATCAAAAGGAGTATGATTCGATTTCTCATTTCAATTTATCCAGTAACCCGATCAATTGCTCCAACTCTTCTTCCGTGGCGAAAGGAATCGTAATTTTACCTTTTCCCTTCTCATTGCAAGTCAACTGGACTTTCGTATTGAAGTAACGGGACAAATGATCTTTCAGCAATTTAAACTCTTCCGGAAGTATCGGCTTACGATCCGATTTTTTCTTTTCCGGCAATTCCGGTTGTATTCCCTCGGCTATATTACGCACCATCTCCTCCACGTTACGAACGGAGAGTCCTTGAGCCAATATCTGCTCATATAAAGCTAATTGAACCTCCGGATCATCCACCGGGATCAATGCCCGGGCATGTCCCATATCGATCTTCTTGTCCTTCAATCCTACTTGGATCTCGGCGGGAAGTTTCAACAAACGAAGGTAATTGGCGATCGTAGCACGCTTCTTTCCAACCCTTTCGCTCAACCCCTCTTGGTCAAGCCGTAATTATCGATTAATTTTTGATAAGCTAACGCGATTTCGATAGAGTTCAAGTCCTCTCGTTGGATATTCTCTATCAAAGCCATCTCCACCACGTTCTCGTCGGCCGCCGTCTTAATATAAGCGGGAATACGCTCCAAACCTGCTTTAAGCGACGCACGATAACGGCGTTCGCCAGAGATGATCATATATTGCTCGGGGCCGATTTCCTTCAACGTAATCGGCTGTATCACGCCTAACGAACGGATAGAGGTAGCCAACTCTTCCAAGGTCTCTTCCTCAAAGACGGATCGAGGTTGCTCCGGATTAGGCTGGATCTTGCTTAACTCGATCTCACTAATAGACGATGAACCACCTGTCTTCAAGTCATCCATCGTAATTAACGCGTCTAATCCACGGCCTAACGCCGATCTTTTTAATGCTGCCATAATCCTTTATTTTTTTCAACAATCTCCTGTGCCAACTGCATATGGTTGATAGATCCTTTCGAATCCGCGTCATACAATAAGACAGGTTTACCGTAACTGGAAGCCTCACTCAACTTCACGTTTCGTTGGATCACGGTAGTAAATACCAAATCGCGGAACGGACGTTTCACTTCCTCATAAATCTGGTTCGCCAAACGCAGGCGGGAATCATACATAGTCAAGAGGAATCCCTCTATCTCCAGTGCCGGGTTCAGCTTTGATTTGATAATCTTGATCGTGTTCAACAGCTTACTGATACCTTCCAAGGCGAAATACTCGCATTGTACCGGGATAATCACCGAATCGGCGGCTGTCAAGCATTCACGGTTATCAATCCCAAAGAAGGAGAGCAGTCGATCAGGATAAAATCGTACTTCTCTTTCAGCGGTGTTAATATCTGCTTCAATATCCGTTCACGATTCTCCAAGTTTAGCATCTCGATCTCCGCTCCCACCAAATCGATATGAGAGGGGATGATATCCAGTCCTTCCACTTCAGTCTGTGTGATAGCGCCACTCGCGTCCTCACCGTTCACCAGACATTCATAGATAGAAAGTTCTACATTACGTATGTCCACACCCAGACCGGATGAGGCATTCGCCTGCGGATCAGCGTCTACGACCAGCACCTTTTTCTCAAGAGCGGCCAATGACGCAGCCAGATTAATCGTGGTGGTTGTCTTCCCGACTCCACCTTTCTGATTTGCTAAAGCGATAATCTTTCCCATACTATACCTAATTAATTCGAGGGCAAAACTAAACATTAAAAACTGAACCAAACAGGGTTCAATCAAAACAATGCTTGTTTTGTTGATAAATCGCCCTAACTGTTGATAACTCGCAAATATAAGCAGAATAAATCAAATAGAGAGTTATAAGGCTGGTATATAGGTGTTTTTTTGTAAATGATAACGAAGTTTTAACACGCATCTAAGTTCATAGCATTCAACCGTCGGCGAAAAGCGATCGCTATATTCTTACGTGCAAATTCATTCAATCCCCTAAATGTGGTACGTTGTTTCAGTTCCTCTAAGGGCATTGTGAAGAGTAACTTGGCTAAACACTCATCCGCAAAAGAGTTAGAGACCACATTCACACCGGTAAAATCCAATACGACTTTCTCATTCTCCTCAATAAGCCGCAATAACAACGTACGAACGTACTCTCCCAGTTGCCTAGTACCCAAGTTCTCATTTATCGTAACAAATTTAAATGTAGTCATCTTATTCATTGCTTTTATATTACCATAGTTGTTCTAAATCATCAGTTGGCGCAAACTCCTCATTAAATTGCGACTCACAGTCCGTACGGTTCTCCACGATCTCATTCGGATTGAGTTCTATAGATCTCACAATATCCGAATATACATTATAGATATTCTCATTATCGAACACCAATCAAAGGATGTCCCTCACACTCATTAAAGTAACGTTTTAAAAGACTATCTACATTCATATTTTACGGCTTTATCTCTTTTTAGCAAAGATAATGTTTTCTCTTCATTACAACGTTTTTTGGGGTAAAAACATTATCTAAATTCAATGTTACAAATCCTCTGTCAAAAGATTCTTATGAATACCATTTTGACAATTTGTAATATCAAGTCCCGGAGAATCGATTTTTCCGGGCTGATAGACAATTCATTCTCAAATACGAGAAAAAATTTCAACAATCATTTATATGACAGCGTCTTATCGAAAAACGGCCTTTCATTCTAGCGGAATTCATTCATTGTAATTCATATTTAGTGGGTTGCTTGAGGGGGGTTATGGGGTTAGAACTGGGTCGTAACAAGGTTATGATGCCCATTCACAAGTATCAACAACCCTATTCTTGACTATTCACGATGCCCATCGGCACTACCGGCGTTGCCCAACGCGACCTATCTCATAGGCTTTCACCTCCTATCGTGTACAAAAAGGGGGCTTTTCTAATGAAAAATGCCGTTTACAGTCATCCTGTCTCTGCTATTTTACGCTCTCCACCGAAAAGGGATGTCACACATATAGACATTTATCTATCAAAAAGAAAGAATAACGGGGCAGTAGAGCTAGAACCTGCACGAGTAGTCCTTACAGCCCATGCCGGTAGTAGTCGCATATGACGACACCGACACTCACACAAGGTACTCATGAGAAAAGTATCTTAGTTTCATCGCCCCATACACCTAAGATACTTCGCTAATGAACTTAGGATACTTGCTCAATGAAACTAAGATACCTTGTTTTTGTATTTAGATATGAAACACTCGTAGGGGAACGCACAAAAGCCCCGCCGAAGTACATCGACGGGGCTCTATCTTATGAACTGTGTCTTTCCTTACGGAAATTCGATCAGTTTTCTACTTATTTAACGATTGTCTTAACAGCCTCTTCACCATCAACAGCTACAGCTACGATACCAGCAGGAACAGCGATAGTTGCGTTGTCTGAAGTAAGAACTGTCTCAGCAACAACCTTACCTAAGATGTTAGTGATAACTACTGACTTACCAGCAGCGCCTTGAACAGTTACAGTACCGTTACCAGCTACTACGGATACGCCTTCTACAGCTACTTCGTCGTTAGAAGTTACCATATCTCCCTTAGAAGCCTCTGGGTCTACATTGAATACCAACGCTGCATCACCACCGGTCTTAGAAGAGTTGAAATCAGAATCGCCGCGAGTTAATACCAAGCAACCATTTTGCATCTTCAACCAAGCTGCATACTTAGGAGCGATCGCATTTTCCAAGCCATGAACATTTCCTAAAGGAACATTTCCATTTACAGAGGTCTCAGGGCTATCTGAGTAAACATTCGACTCAAACATGAACGCATTAGCTTCGCCCTCTTCTGTCACACTCGCTGCCTTGTCCGGATCTACATAACGGAAAGACCACGTTACATTCTTGTGTTGATCACCTTGTAAGTTTACGATATAAGCACCATCGATCTTAGCAGCTTTGTAAGACTTAATAATCTCATCAATATTCAAATCCGCCGGTTTCATATTCTTGAACTCGTTCACCAAGATATACAAGCTATCACCGGAATGAATTGCCTTAACGAAACCTACGCGAGTATAACCATTCTTAATATCCATGTATGGTTTATCCTTATCTGCTCTAGCTGAGTCCGCAAAGCTTACCAAGTATTTACCATAAGCGAAACCTGCACGTCCCGGCTTAGCATGCTGGCAATGCCATTTATCAGTCTTATGAGCGTTGCCATTCTCATCGATATAGAAGTGTTTGTCATCAGCCTCATCACAAGGAATCGTCTCAATAGCACCTTGATCATCACGTGCTACAGAAATCAAGTATTGAGGCTTAACATTGCCTGCGCCACGGTTCAACCATGCGGTATCAATACGCATAGCCAACTTACCATTCGCTTTATCCTTGTTCCAGATACCTAAATAATCAACAACGCCATTTTTATCCTCAAAGTTAGCATTGGTCTCATCCATCAAGTATTCATGACGATATCTCTCCACGAATGCCAAGCTATCTGCGCCATCATTCACGTTCTCGCCAAGAACCGCCTTATTGAAACGACGATACAAAGGAGCATCGCTAGGCTCTACCGTGAATGAAGAAGTTCTGGACTCATTCAATAATTGAACCTTCAAACCTGCGGTCATACCGTCATCAGCGATACCAACTTTAGAAGTCGCAGTATTCAGATTAGCGATATATGCCGCATGCTTCGTGTTATCATAAGCAGTCTCCAAGATCGCATAATAATGCTTTCCGCTAAAGTGGTTATTCTCTTTGAAGAAGAATGTATCAACCTCGGCTGTAGTTCCTACATTCTTAGCACCCATCGCATACTTGCTACCATAAGCCTTAACTAATTTAGCATCTTTATTTTTAGCGATCACATAGTTTGTTCTCTCCAATTGAGCCAATCCCGGGATCTTCTTCAACAAAGCTGCATCTACATCAATACCATACTTAGCTGTAGAGCCTTCAGTCAAGGTATATTCGTTAGCAGCCTCCTTCACGTAAATCAAAGAATCTTTGTCTGCACCGTTAGCGATCCAATAATCTTGAGTGAACGGATTCAAATAGTTGAACTTATACTTATTAACGATCAACTCGTTCTTAGCAAGATACTTATAACCCAACTTCTTATCCTTGATTATGGCAGAGTCTGTGATCTGGACAAAAGTAACCCCATCCAAAGGATCATAAGAAGCATCGATCTCATTTTTGTCATTCAATCTCAATTGAACATTGTTATAAGTCTGTAAAAACTCACGGTTAACCACCTTAATCGGAGATGTAGCCTGAGAAGCTTCCGAGTTCAAAGTCTTCGTGATTACCCATTGATAAGCTGGCATGTGCATAGGATCTTGCTCATCCAAAGTAACCCACTCAACGTTGTTGTTACCTACGTTATCATTCTCATGAATAGGAGCAGCCAGAACTTGTCCCTTAGCGTTCTTAATGATATACAAGCCATTAGCAACAGATGTCTTGTCACTTGCAGCATTGCAACCCTTCAAGCCAAAACCAATATGTGTATTGATTGGTCTAGCACCGATTGTCGCGATTCTGTCAGCAACCGTAAAGTTCTGTAACTTAACGAACAATTGAGAAGGAGCAACTACATCACCAGGCATCTCAGCTACAGCGTCATTATCTAAATTAACGTCAGTATCAGAAACTCCTACATACTTAGAACCATAGTTCTTAATATCTGTTACATCTTTCCAATATTTTTCAGCATTCTTTTCATTCTTATAACGAACCTGCTTTACTTGGATAAACAAGCTATCTGTAGAAGGTTTGTAAGAGAACAAGAACTTATGTTGATTAGCCAACGTTGAATTCTCTACATCTTTGTTCGGCTCTTTTTCAGCATTTGTCCAGCCAAACTTCAAGAATTGGATACCTACACCATTAGCAGCAGTATCAACTTTCAAATAAGAGTTCTCATTCTCTTTATCTGTCACATAAACGAAATTGTGATCAGCAGCAAGACCACCCTTTAGTTCTTTTGCGACAAACGCTTTAGTCGTAAACGGGTTTACGTCAGCATTAGCATCCTGATTGAAATTAAGAACATTCTTATTATCTTTCAAATAAGCGTTAATCTCATCTGCACTCAACACGTAAGTACCTGCGTCGTACACAGTAAACTTTACAGCATCAGTTAAATCTCTAGCTTCACTAGCTAAAACTTTCTTAGCTTTTAACACACCATTATCTTCCAACAAGATAGAACATAGTCAGCCTCTTGATAAGTAAACATCGGTTGATTTTTCTCCAACACTTCCTTGTAAGTTCTAGCAAAAGCCCAACCGCCGTAAGTTTCACCAACTTGAAGAGCCCCAGAAGTAGCGTTTACCGCCAAGCCCTGAACATCAGCCTCATTGATCGCCAAAAATTCACCTGTAGCTTTGTTCACGAAGTCATAGATAGGCTCTTTACCTTGACCTTGCTCCGTAATCGTAATACACCACAATGAATTCAGTAAATTGTAATTGGAAGCTTTGACAACATACTTGCCATTCTCTATAGCAAGGACACCGTTTGTCGTGTTGCCTGTAGCGGTGCTGGTTACTCTTAATTGATACAAACCGCTTAATGCAGCTTTATCCAATTTTGATACCATAAAAGCATCCGCACCATTGTTAACGCCAGTCAAATCTGCCGCATTCGCAGTAGTGAATGCTGAAGCTAAAAGTAAGCTAGCGCACAAAAAAGTAGAAAACTTTTTGTTCATAATTAAATAATTTAATATTAATACTAAAGTGTAATAAGCTCATTCTTTGGGCTGCCTTCACAAAACCATAATACTGACAGCCGACTTTATCTATCATTTGCAAAGGTACGCGTTTCTTCGATTCGCGCAAATCTTCCCTATTATTTTTTTGTCATCCTACACGCTTTCTTATCAATCAAATAGGCTATTCATTACGAAATAGCGGATTATAACCACGAACTACCCATCCCTTACCTATATCCCCCACTCCATAAAAGCCATTCTCGAACCAAGGCCAAGCATAATAATCCCTCAACCACCATCAATATAAATTAATGTACACGTACATTAATTATTCATGTTATAAAGATTACTTCCACTGGAATTACCATATCTTGAAAGGATACAAAGTACTATTTACCTCCCCATAGGATATATACTATAAGTGCCAAAGGATATATACTTCCCCAACCAAGTAAGTATAACTACTCCCAAAATCCTCGCCCGTTACCAAGCCTTCCTCACACACCCAATCCCAATACACATCATCCCAATCAGACCTACGTCAAAAGCCTCATCCTTCAAATTCGTTCATTTTTTGTGATCACTCAAACTACTAACATGAAAAGAGATTCTATAAACGAGCTACTTAGAAGGAAAGAAGAACATAGGAGAAAGCCCTCGCAAAAATCCCAGATTCGTGCCCGAAGAGGTCACTTACAATAAGACACCTCCTTAAAAGCATAGCGACGGATGCTTCCATCCCGTAACGCTAGCAAAAGATGCCCGGTTGATTCAATATCATGGATACAGGCCTCGAATTCTCCCGCCTCATCCCTATAGGCATGATAGCCTCCCTTCTATACAATGCGAATTGATAGCGGATACGGGTATCCTCGTATTCCTCTTGGAGGAGAGATAAATAATAGCGATAGAATACTGAGAGGAAACGGTCCAAAACCTCTTCTCGGTCCACTTCCTTGCCAGTTATTTGAAACAAAGAAACAGGATTCGGAGCATCTCCCCGAAACACCGCTTGATTCAAGTTTATGCCGATCCCGATGATGGAGCAATATAGATTATGCCCTGATAGATCGTTCTCGATCAACATTCCACAAACCTTCTTATCTTTCCAATAAATATCATTCGGCCATTTCACTGTGACATGATCCGTATATAAGTCTAACGTCTCTTTCACGCTCAAGGCCGCTATTTGAGAAATCAAGAATTGGCGATTTGCCGGGATGCACGCAGGGTACAGGACTGTACTAAACATCAAGTTCTTTCCCGCCTCAGACTCCCAGACATTCCCGATCTGCCCACGTCCGGCTGTCTGGAAATCAGCGACAACTACACTTCCTTCCGGAAGAGATTCCTTGATGACCAGCTCACGAAGCAGGCTATTCGTAGAAGTGGTTTCCGCCACACGCAAGATGCGGGGAGATTCATTATCAGTGCTCATCATTATAAATCTCCCTTATATTTTTTGGTAGTTTAGCGATCACCTCCCGGTAAGAGTGGAAGATCCAACGTTTAACCTCCTCGTCCTCCATATCCCGATCCAGATAAATGCTATTCCAGTATTTCTTATTAAAATGATAAGCCGCTCAACCGCCGTATACCGTTCCCGTAACTCTTCCACATAGTCCGTACTACATTTCAAGGAGACATGAGGCTCCTCCGCATCCAAAGGAAGCAGCAGGAACATCTTATTCTCTACCTTAAAGACCAGCGATACCTCATCGAACGGGAAACACTCGATCGTATTCTTCAAGGAAAGGCAGTATTCACGTACTTCTTCTATATTCATAACTTTTATCTTTTAACGGCAAGGAGCATAGAAAGCATCTTCGATATGGTCGATCAGGAAACCCGTCTCTTTCTTGATCAATGTCACGATATCAAAACGGACCGGTAAGTCTATATTAAAATAACGGACATAGGCATCCGCAGCGGCGACAATCCTCCGAATCTTCTTGGTGTCTACCGCATCTTCCGGTGAAAGCAAAAAATCCTCAGAGCGTGTCTTCACCTCCACCACGATTAACTCATCTTCCTTGACAGCGATAATATCCAGTTCATAATGATGCCAATGCCAATTGGTATGCAACACGTTATATCCATGTTTTACCAGATAGGCACGAGCCTCAGACTCACCTTCCCGCCCCATATCGTTCTGTCTTGCCATCGCATTAATTTGCACAAATATAGCCATTTTCTTTGTTATTCGGCTATTCACTCGTACATTTGCAAATGTATGAGAGAAGAACGTAAATATTCATCGGCTCACCCCAATCATCCGAGGGTACACAAAGTGACCTTTATGCTGAATGACGAAGAGCATAAAGCGGTAAAACGTTATCTTTCACGCTACAAGATCGAGAATAAGTCCCGTTGGTACCGAGAGACGATCCTTTCTCACATCCTCAAGACCTTGGAGGAGGATTATCCGACTCTTTTCAACGAAAATGAGATGAGAAGATGAATCCTTTCAATGACGAATATTTCATGAAGCAAGCGTTGGTGGAAGCTCGTGCGGCAGCGTCCGAGGGTGAGGTTCCCGTAGGAGCTGTTATCATCTGCAACAACCAGATCATAGCGAGGGCGCATAATCAAACCGAATGCTTGAACGACGTGACCGCACATGCCGAGATGTTGGCGATTACGGCCGCCGCCGGAGTCTTAGGAGCGAAATACCTAACAAATTGTAGTCTATACGTAACCGTGGAACCCTGCATAATGTGTGCCGGCGCGATCGGATGGGCACAATTAAGCACGATCGTATACGGGGCATCCGATGATAAAAGAGGTTTCTCCAAATTCGCCCCTCAAGCCTTCCATCCGAAAGCGATTATCAAAAAAGGTATCCTTGAAAAAGAGTGCGCGGAAGAAATGCAGCGTTTCTTTAAGCAAAGACGCTAAGCTCTATTTAACTTCCTCGTAATCCACATACTCCCCTTCATCCTTGGCGAATATCTTCTTACGGTGCACATAAGGTGTACGATCATCATCATCGTCCCGGGCGGTAGTAGTCGTAGAACGATGTCCGGAAGTATTGCTATTTGTTTGACGACGTTGTTCTCCCTTACGAGTGTTGTTTCCGCTACCAAAAAAGATGTTCTTAAAGGTACGCAAGATGGAGAAACCCATCAGAAACACCAACAGGATAAAGAAAAAGAATATTACAAACAAAAACTTAAACATAATCCGATAATACTTAAATGATTCTTTACTATCACAAACACAAAGATAAGAATTCTTGTTTATCCCTTTTTGTTAAAAATAGACAAGACTATATATAACAGGATAGTTCCAGAGATTCCCAAGAATCCCCATAACGCCACGAAAATAATGGCACAAGCGATCAATATATAGCGAAGCTCATTACCCTTCCACGCTAAGGATTTCACCTTCAGCGAGAACATAGGTATCTCAGACACCAACAGCAAGGAGGTAATAAACGCCAAGATAACAGTCACCAACACGAACAAGCCTTCATTCGCATGAACAACCGGTAAAACAGAATACCCCGCCGAAGCCCAAAATAAAGCATGCGCCGGAACCGGCAAGCCGATAAACGAGGTAGTTTGCCGTTCATCAATATTAAACTTAGCCAAACGCAAACCTGAAAACGTAGGGATCACGAACGCCAGATAAGGGATATACGTATTCAAAGAGCCAAAAGGCAAAGCCGTAGAAGCCTCTCCCAACAACCAATAGACCACCATGCCCGGAGCGAAGCCGAAACTTACCATATCCGACAAGGAATCCAATTCCTTTCCCATCGGCGAGTAAGCTTCAATAAACGAGCGGCAAAGCATCGCAGAAATCAAAGACCGCGGCTATAATAATCCAAATCAACGCAGATAAAAGATTTCCGTGCAAGGCCATAACACTGGCGACACACCCGGACAGAAGGCTCAGACACGTAATTGTATTAGGAATATGTTTTCTTATACTCATTTTGACAAACGGGCTATAGGCGTTTGATTGCCTGTTACTTTTTGATCCATCTCTATTAACACCTCTGTTCCTACCGGCAGGTAGACATCCACGCGAGAACCGAATTTAATAAACCCCATTTGCTCGTCCACATGACATTTCTCTCCCGGCTTGGCATACGTAACGATGCGGCGTGCCATCGCCCGGCAATCTGACGAGCCAAGACATCCACCCCGTTCCTCGTGGTAATCACGACCGCCGAACGTTCGTTCTCCGTACTACTCTTCGGCAGATAAGCCGCCATAAAACGCCCGTTCTGGTGGGAAACATGCTTAACGGTACCGTTTACGGGAAACCAATTGGCATGTACGTTGAAGATAGACATAAAGATAGATATCTGTAGGCACTTCTTATGAAGGATCTCGTTCTCCATCACTTCCTCGATGGCAACGATCGTACCATCGGCGGGAGCGATCACCAAGCCTTCCGAATCATAAGGAAACCGACGGAAAGGACTACGGAAGAAGTTTAATACCAATAGGAACAATACGGTAGAAACAAAAGCGACAGAATAAAACAGCATACCCTTACCTACCGTATGGTACAAAGTTATATTCACAATAAATAATATTGTAAACAACGTAAGCAGTAAACCGGTTCCTTCTTTATGTACTTTCATTCTTCTTTGACTGTATCGTTTTATACTAAGAATCTGCAAAAATATTCATTTTTACCGAATATCAAAAATATATCACTTATTCACTGCCTCTATTTTACCTAACTCTACGTACCAAAGGTATCCATCGACCCGCTCGAAACCCATTTTACGAATTAATTGCAGGTAATTTCTTACCTGATTAGGATGGCGCTTATCTTGCCGTTCGCCAAATTTATAATCCACGACAATTACCTTGTTATCTTTTATCATCACCCGGTCCGGCGTTTAGACAAGCCTTTACCGAACAGGATATCCACTTCATTCAAGACACGGGCGGAACCATCATACCAAGCCTTTACCTCCTCCGCTTGCAATAATTCTTCCAGACGGCTGATCAACTCCGCCGCTTCCTCCCGATTAATCACCCCGGCTAACCGATAACTTTCGACCGAAGCGGGAATATCTTTCGGCGTACGTATCCGGCTCAATACCTCATGCATCAAGGTACCGTGCTTCCGCCTGGCATTATCGAAAAAGAATCCTTTCCCATGCAGGCGTAATTGTAAACGATCATCCGGGGAAACGGAATACAGGCAGCTCATGGGTATTTCCTCCAGAGTATCTTCTGCCGTTCTACCCGAAGCTGGGCGCCACCATTCGCCCCTTTCAAAGGTATCATCCTCGATCTCCGTCTCCACCCCCGCCCACAATAGATCGGCGATGGAAGTTATCTTCTCAACCTTACCTTTCTTGTTGATCTTCCTCGGACGTGGGGAGAATACAATCAGTTCTTCTTTCGAACGGGTAAAAGCGACGTATAAGGTATTCAAGTTATCGATGAAAGCATGCAAGCGCTCCTTGAAATAATCCTTGGCGAAAATCGTGCTACTCAGGATCTGTCCGTAACGGACAGGAACTAAGTGCAGGCGGTCAAACGGCTTCTTCTCCGGGTGGCACCAAAGGATAACGGGCTTTGTCGGCTTATGGTCGATCTCCCAGTCCCCGAAAGGAATGATAACGACCTTAAAACCTAAGCCCTTCGATTTATGTACAGTCAAGATGCGGATAGCGTTTTGCCCATCCGGGGTAGCGATCGTCTTTCGATAACCCGTCTCGTCCCACCATCTCAAGAAACGGTTCAAATCCGCGCTTTCTTTTTGGGCGTACTCGGAAACCATATCCAGAAAGGCTTGCACGAATACCTGTTCCGTTTCCGGGAAGTAAGCGGAGAAGTTACGGAAGAGCCTTCGGTTACCTCGTACAAGGATTGCCGGGAGATAGACTGAAGGTTTTGGAAAACAGACTCGTCCGCCTCGCTCTCCCCAAATTTTCCGGTTAATACTTGATAGGCATACATCGCCAATTTCCTGTTCGTCCGGTCCTCCGGATTTCGCAAATAGCGCAATACGGCGATCAGGAAACGGACCGCCGGAGAACTACCCACGAACAGGGCATCATCGGAGATGATATCGTAATTGTA